>VOFC01006830.1_pt1 | contig 94851 bp, 91 predicted proteins | sample 5384161 | NCBI WGS metagenome assembly VOFC01 (sample SAMN12384722, study PRJNA508395) | human gut metagenome | isolation source: healthy gut B | host: Homo sapiens | reverse complement strand
TGAGGATTATGGGAATATCTGCCACCAATTATTTGTGGTTCTGATTGTCCAAATTTGGAAAAACAGAAGAAATGGTGCGATTGAAGTGAGCAGGCGTCTTACACACTGCGACCAGATTTGTACAGCAAGAAGAATCAGTAATGTTTTTGGCATCATTATATCAAACAACAATACTCGTTAAGTGATTTGGTGGTTAATTTTTTGCTTCCGGTAAATGTTTCATGTTGTATATGTTTTCGTGTATTGTACAGCAGATAGGAAAAATCAGAATATATATAGCCAGTGCTTTCTTGTCTGGTATGGGTTGGTTTATGGATGATGATTGTTGCAAATGATGTTGTATCGAAAAATTGTAACTCAGTATAATGGTTAGCTATGCTGATATTGACTTTAATATATTTTATTTTTTGTGTTCAGAAGTCATTGGTATTTGATGAAAAAAATTTTTGGGAGGATTACGTATGAAATTAAAATTTAAAATGTAACAAAACAATACTATAAAGGGTTAAAAATGGTTTGCCAGAAAAAAAAAGTGAAGAAGCAATTAATGGGAAATCAAGTGGAATGGAAAATTCAGTAAAAAGAAAAATGAAGAATTTGTCTGGGAGGAATGGTTAGACGTGTAGAAGGCCGCTGGAGGCGATGTTAAACGATCCGCAAATTTTTATTTGTGCTGGAATATTTGCAGATGATTTTCGACAAAAGCAGATGCAGTATTTTTTCTCAAAAACAGGTCAACAGCCGATATGGATCGATGGAAATCGAAGTGCCGCAGGACCGAAAATCAACATTTGAACCACAGGTGGTGAAAAAACGTCAGAAAGATATTTCTGATATTGATCAGAAGATTATTTCCATGTATGCCAAAGGAATGACTACCCGACAGATTTCCGAAACCATCGAAGATATTTATGGCTTTGAAACCTCGGAGAGTTCTCTACATCGACGCAATTCACTATTCCGTAAGAGATAATGGTGTGATCCGAAAGCTTGCAGCTTACGTGATTCTTGGAATCAACACGGAAGGAAAGAAAGAGGTTCTGACCATCAGCGTTGGCGACAACGAAAGCGCAAAATACTGGCTTTCCGTTATGAACGAACTGAAAAACCGGGTGTCAAAGATGTATTAATCATCTGTGCAGATGGTTTAACCGGCATCAAAGAAGCAATCGCTGCTGCTTTTCCAAAAACCGAGTATCAGCGCTGTATCGTACACCAGGTAAGAAACACACTGAAATATGTCCCTGACAAGGACAGAAAAGCATTTGCAACGGATCTAAAGACCATTTATCAGGCCGCAGATGAAAAGAAAGCGCTGGCTGCCTTAGACCGTGTAACTGAAAAATGGACTCCCAAATATCCGAATTCCATGAAACGCTGGAAGGATAACTGGGATGCCATCTCTCCAATTTTCAAGTTTTCAACGACGGTCAGAACGGTGATTTATACCACCAATGCGATTGAATCCCTGAATTCCACCTACCGGAAGCTGAATCGGCAGAGAAGCGTATTCCCAAGTGATACGGCCCTTTTAAAAGCGCTGTACCTGGCCACTTTTGAGGCTACGAAAAAATGGACCAGTACGATTCGAAACTGGGCGCAGGTATATGGCGAACTGAGTATTATGTACGAAGGTCGCCTTCCAGAATAACGAGTAAACCGACGATCAAGACAGGCGGAAAACCGCCTGCTCTTGACATGCCATTCAACAACTGTTATATATAAAACAAGGGTGAAAAGCTCAAACTGTAAGCTCACCACCCTTGCATATCATAGAAGAATCTTATTTACAGACTTATTTACAGACTTTTTCTCACAGTCTCAAAGCTGAAATATCTGCTCTATCTCAGAAATCAGCTCAGCCATGATATCAATACATCTCCTGGTTCGCTCGCTACCTCAGATGATACTCTGTGGATTCAGTCCTTTTATCAGCGATTATTAAACCAAAGTGACCCTCTTGCCCTAAAACATCAGTTGCTTTCTCCTAACAGAAATACCAATACTCCTGCTAAAAGTGTCTCCACACCAAATCAGTCTATGCAACATAGAACGATGCCATATAACCCACTCTATGCCAATGAAGCTGATAGAGAACCACAAAACATACATTTTCACTGGACATGGATTGTTATTGCATTCATTGTTCTATTTTTCATTTACCTTGGAGCTATAATTTAACTCCCTATGTATTAATTTCGGTCCAATCATTTCAATATTACTTTTATTCAATTAAGTAATATAACTTATATCCTATAGCATTATGTTTAAAGCCTACATGTCCTTCCACTGGCAGCTTCTTACGGATGCCTAGCAGCAAAAAAGGGAAAGACACCTCTCCCTTTTTTATTATAATTCTTAAATATTTTGAATCCTACTATACTAATTTTAATTCATTGAAGTCAACACCGAAACTCCGAAGTTTCAATTCAATTGCCCTTATTTCATAATCTAATACATCATTATTACATGTATTTGCAGCTTTTATTCTCTGCAGCCTTGTATAATATTCAATGGTATTAGAAATCATTTCAAATCCCTTTTCATCTTCATTCATTTTACTACACCTACTTTCTTATTCTTCTTATCAATACGCCATTTGACAAAAGTGTGGAATCAATGTAGTGGCGGGCAAGCAGGATTTCTCCCTGCTGTTCTACTTCCACATCTTCCTCACAGCAATTGATGATTACTTCCACATAACAATCCGGAAAATCCACTTTCCGGAACTGGATAACACGCTTGTACTTGGCATAATCATTTGGGAAATGGAAATTGCGGCTTTTTAAAAGTGGTTCCTGCCTGCGCAGGTGAATCAGTGTTGCAATAATTTTACTGCGTTCAGCATATTTTCCAGCCTCAATGTCCTTCCAAGGCATACAACGTCTGCAATCCGGGTCATAGCTTCCCTCCATTGCAATTTCCGTTCCGTAATAAATGCAAGGACTGCCCGGCATTGCAAATAATACTGCAATCTGTGCAAAATACTCATCCAGATTTTTCACATCCGAGCGAAGCCGCTTTGTATCATGCGAATCCAAAAGATTGAAAAGCACATCATTGGTCTGCTGCATATAGCTTGTATAGCAGCGGTTAATCGTATACTCAAAATCCTCATTGGTCAGGCTTTTATCTATCCAGAAATCCTTAATACTTTGTCCCAGTGGATAATTCATAACGGCATCAAATTCATCCCCGCGAAGCCACGGAAGTGCATTGTGCCAGATTTCTCCTAAAATATAAATGTCCGGGTTAATTTCCTTTACTCTGGCATGCAGCTCCTTACAGAATCGATGAGATACCTCATTTGCCACATCCAGACGGATTCCGTCAATACCATAATGCTCCACCCAGTTTGCACAGATATCGACAAAATATTTTCTGACCTCCGGATTATTGGTATTGATTTTCGGCATTCCATCATAAAAGGCAAAGGTATAAATCTGTTTTTTCTTTGCAGCTTTTCCATTCCGGTCAAATGGCCATTCATTTATCATAAACCAGTCATAATATTCTGATTCCGGTCCTTTTTCAAGGACATCCTGCCACGGTGCAAAATAATATCCGCAATGATTAAACACGCCATCTAACATTACACGGATGCCACGTTTATGTGCTTCTTCCACCAGATGAATCAATGTCTCTTCATCTCCGAACCGTGGATCTATCTTTGTATAATCCGTCGTATCATACTTATGGTTGGATGGTGATTCATTGATTGGTGTCAGGTATAATCCATTGATTCCAAGGTTCTGCAGATAATCCAGCTTACTTGTGATTCCAGCCAGATCTCCGCCAAAGCATTCCTCATTTTTCACCCTGCCATGCTCACGCCACGGCACTACATCCTCCGGGTCAATGGAATGGTCGCCGTTACAGAAACGGTCCGGGAAAATCTGATACCATACGGTATCATTTACCCAGGCAGGTGTCCGTGGCACATCACATGGATTCATCCATGGAAATACAAAGCACTGGCGGCTTCTGCCTTCCAGATGCATCTGCTCATCACTGACAAATCCATCCTCAAAATAGAACCAGCTTTCATTTTCTGTCTGTAACTTAAAATAATATTTCAGACGTTTATACTCCGGTCGGACGGTTGTTGTCCACCAAATCTGATTTTTCAGACGCTTCTTATAAATGATTGCTTCTTCCGCTCCATCCCAATGCTCTCCGCCGCCTAAGATGCCGGCAGCAAATGGGTCTCCTAATATGATGGATACCGCCTGCACATCATATCCTGTCTTAATATTAATAATTAACTCCTCTTCATTCAACGGATAACAATAATTGTCACTCGCCTGATGATAAACTGCATTAAAATCCATTTGTTTCCTCTTTCTCTTTGCGATGTATTTGTCTTTAAATTATAACATATTTCTTTTCATTTCTCTTTATCATTTTTTCAAATACAGGTATAATAGTTACAAAGATTCAGAAAGGCGGTTATATTATGCTTTCCAACTGTAGAGACGCTATGGTACACATTGATTTAATTAACGGTCTTTCCGGGAAAGAGATTGCCGTGGATTTCATTTAGAAATTTACCCGGGCTGACGGTATTATCACTACCAAACCAGCTCTTATTAAACGAGCCAGGGAATTAGAACTTTCCACGATTCTGCGTTTCTTTGTCATCGGTTCCATGGCTTACAGCAGCTTCGAAAAGCAGCTTCGCTCTGTTAAACCGGATTACATCGAAATCCTGCCGGCACTGATGCCTAAGGTTGTATCCCGCATATGCCGGATTTCCAAAGTCCCTGTTATTACTGGCGGACTCATTTCCGATAAAGAAGACGTTGTATCCATGCTGAATGCCGGAGCTGTCTGCATCTCTTCTACCAATCCGGATGTGTGGTTTCTGTAAACTCCAACTGAAACCGGAGATTTATTCTTTCTATATTGAATTAGTTCGCTTCCAATACTTTTTTATTCTATATATGTGCAAAGATGTTGACTATTCAACTTTTAACTGTTATGCTTTTATATGTTGAGTATGCAACATCTTTTTGCAAATAACGGAAATTTATACCTTTTTCCTGTAGCTTTATGGAGGCAGCTATGATTGAACGATTTGAAACCTTTACCACCAATATTGCATCGATTTACAAAAACATTGTAAAAATAAAGAAATATGAGATGAACAAAATTGGTCTTAAGGGCACTCATGTTACATGCATGAATTTTCTAAACAATTCTCCGGAAGGTCTTACCGCCGCTGAAATCTGTGTTCTCGCCAAAGAAAACAAGGCTGGTATTTCCAGGGTGCTTGCCGACCTCCTAGAACAGGGGCTGGTAGAATATGTCAATGCAGAAGATACGTCCGACAAGCGGAAATACCGTGCCAAAGTCATCCTTACACCCAAAGGGATTTCTTATGCCCAAAAAGTAAATGCCGCAATCAACAATGCAGTATCTTTTGGCGGCTCAGATCTTTCCGATGAAACCCGGACTGTTTTTTATTCTGCATTAAAAACAATTTCCGCAAACTTAGAACAATATTGCGATGAATTAGAAAGGAATGACGAGCATGAATAAATGTAAAGCTGCATATTGCAGAATTTTTCAGAAATGTTTTAAAATTGCAATCCCTTTTTTGCCTTACAGACATCCGGAAGTTTTTTACAGCACTTCCAAACTGACCGGGCTTTTTGCAGAAAAAGGCATTGATACTGTATTAATCATTACAGATGCCGGTATCCGCAAATTTGGTCTTTTAGACCGTATGCTTATGCATTTTGACCACCATAACATCCATTATTTTATCTATGATAAGACGGTTGCTAATCCAACTACAACAAATGTAGAAGAAGCAAGAGAGCTTTATCTTGAAAAACATTGTGATGCTATCATTGGTTTTGGTGGTGGCTCCAGTATCGACTGTGCCAAGGCCGTCGGTGCAAGAATCGCAAAACCTAAGCAGTCTTTATCCAAAATGAAAGGTATCTTAAAAGTGCATAAAAAACTGCCTTTATTGGTTGCGATTCCGACAACTGCAGGAACCGGAAGCGAAACCACTCTCGCTGCTGTTATCACAGATGCCCGGACAAGACACAAATATGCCATCAATGATTTTCCTTTAATTCCTGCATATGCTGTATTAGACCCGAAAGTAACCATAAGTCTTCCGCCATCTCTTACCGCCACCACCGGTATGGATGCCTTAACCCACGCCGTAGAAGCTTATATTGGCGGTTCTACTACAAGACATACCAGAAAATATGCTAAAAAAGCAACTAAATTAATTTTTGACAATATCTACAAAGCATATGACGACGGTCAGAATATAGAAGCAAGAAAAGAAATGTTGAAAGCCTCTTTCTTTGCCGGATGTGCTTTTACCAAATCCTATGTCGGCTATGTCCATGCCGTAGCCCACTCCCTTGGCGGCAAATATAATATTCCACACGGGCTTGCCAATGCGACAATACTTCCGATGGTATTAGAAGATTATGGTTCTACCATTTACAAAAAGCTTTACCAACTTGCTGTTTATGCAGGTATTGCTGACGAATCCGATGATCATGCAGTAGCTGCTGATAAATTTATCTCTGCCATCAAAGACATGAAAGAATATTTCCAGATTGGTGATACTTTTTCCGAGATTCAAAAAGAAGATATTCCGGAACTTTCCAGATATGCCGATAAAGAAGCGAACCCGCTTTATCCGGTTCCAGTTCTGATGAATGCAAAAGAGCTCGAAAAATACTATTATATGCTTATGCCAGAGGAGGAAAAATAATGACTGAAGCTGAAATAACAGAACTTGTTTCTACGCAGCGCAATTATTTTAAAACCGGTGAAACATTATCTGTTGCTTACCGGATTGCCGCTTTAAAAAAGCTGAAAAATACTATTTTAAGCCATGAAAATGAAATTTTAGCAGCGCTTAAGGCTGACCTTGGAAAATCAGCCCACGAAAGCTATATGTGCGAAGCCGGACTGGCTTTAAGCGAACTTACCTATATGATAAAGCACACCAGAAAATTTGCCAGAGAAAAAAACGTTCATACGCCCCTTGCACAATTTCATTCCAGAAGCTACAAAAAACCGTCTCCATATGGTGTTGTACTGATTATGAGCCCCTGGAATTATCCTTTTCTGTTAACCATTGACCCATTAATCGATGCAATTTCCGCAGGAAATACTGTCATTTTAAAGCCAAGCGCCTACTCGCCTAACACAAGTGCCATCATCACATCTCTGATAAAAGAATGTTTTGAAGAGAAATATGTAGCAGTTGTAACCGGTGGCCGGGCAGAAAATACGGCTCTTTTGCAGTCACACTTTGACTATATATTCTTTACCGGAAGTCAGGCGGTCGGCAAAACTGTCTTAGAGCATGCAGCTTCCCACCTTACTCCGGTAACACTTGAGCTTGGTGGAAAAAGTCCCTGCATCGTTGCAGCAGATGCCAACCTGAAATTAGCTGCCAGACGAATCGTATTCGGGAAATATCTCAACTGCGGTCAGACCTGTGTGGCACCGGATTATGTATATTGCGATGAGCAGATCAAAGATGCTTTGCTCTTAGAAATAAAAAAAGAAATCATCCGGCAATATGGGGAATCTCCTCTTGAGAATTCCGATTATGGCAAAATCATCAACGAAAAGCATTTTCATCGCATCAATGGGCTGATTGATTCTTCAAAAGTAATTTATGGCGGTAATTCCAACAAAGAAACATTACAGATTGAGCCAACCGTCATGGATCATGTCACTTTTGAAGATGCCGTCATGTCAGAAGAAATCTTCGGTCCGGTTATGCCTGTATTAACTTTTTCACGCATGAGCGAAGCTACCGACAAAATTAATTCCATGGCTCATCCTCTTGCTCTCTATATCTTTACTTCAAGCAAAAAGACTGCAGATGAAGTCATTTCCCATACTGGTTTCGGTGGTGGCTGTATCAACGATACCATTATCCATCTTGCCACAACAGAAATGGGCTTTGGCGGCTTCGGCGAAAGTGGCATGGGCTCTTATCATGGCAAAACCGGATTTGATACCTTTTCCCATTATAAAAGCATCGTTGATAAAAAAACCTGTATTGATCTGCCTATGAGATACCAGCCATATACTTCTCTTCATGACAGGCTTATCCGGTTCTTTCTGAAATAACCGGAAGATATTTCGGGTATTTTCCAGAGAAATTGTCTAATGCCCGGTCTATTGGTCTGAATGATCGGGCTTCGGCTAAGTGCTGGACTATTGGCTGGCAGGGAACTTTAAAAGTGCCCTGCTTGTTTATATATCTATTGTAAATATCTGTCTATCATCTCTTCTATAATTTTAAAATCCAGCACATTCTGCTGAGTTTCAAATGTAAGTATCAGATTTTCACCCGGATATATTCCGTTCTTTTCATAAGATTCAATCTTTCTTATTGCTGCTCTTGCATATTCAGGGTTATCCATCATGCCCTCATGTTCCCAATAAATTTCCTTTCGCTTTTTTCTGGAAAAGAATGTAAAATCCGGATAAACAATCCCATATCCTTTTAAATATAATGGTTTTTCATATCTATATAAGATTTCTTTTCTATAAAAGAAGTCTGCCAGCATTTTTTCTGTTTTTGATCTCACACGTTCCCCTTTTTCCGTAATAATAACCGGCACTCCCTCCTGAAATTCTTTTCCCTTGTATTCTCTCCTATACCATTCCATTTCCAATTGCTCCTCTGTTGGTTCCACCGGAATCACGAATGCTTTTCGGGCAGGATGCTCCTTCTTATATACTTCTTCAATTTCATTATCATGATATGTCCCAACCAGCGATTTCATTTGTTGCAGCCGTTTTTCTGCTATTCTCAATACTTTTTCATCATATGATTTTTGAGCTAATTTTCTCACTAAATCCATCTCGGATTTTTGAAGAAATTTTTGGCATTTCATATCATTCTCTTTTTTCACATGATAAAACTGAGTATAATTATGAGATTTTGATACCCTGAGCGTTCCCTCTGGCATATCTGCCAATTCTTTTCTCAGCTTTCCAGCAATCTTCTCCAATCTCAAGTATTCCTCTATCAATAATTTTCTTAACCCCTTCATGCATTTCCTCCACTTCTTATTAATTGCAATAAATAACTCTACTTTTCCATTCTATTACAGTTGTTTTTTCTCCCCTCTCATTTTCAGCTGTAACTAAATCACCCCTTCTGCAGCTTTTTCTCCGGCTCTCCCAAATTCAGCTGTAACTTTTCACCCTTTTCTACAGCTTTTTTCTCGAATCTCTCATTTTCGGCTGTAACTATATCTTCCCGTCTACAGCTTTTTCCCTGAATCTCTCATCCTGTGCTGTAACTATGTCTTCTCCTCTACAGCTCTTTCCCTGAATCGCTCATCCTGCGCTGTAACTATGTCTTCTCCTCTACAGCTCTTTCCCTGAATCGCTCATCCTGCGCTGTAACTATGTCTTCTCCTCTACAGCTCTTTCCCTGAATCGCTCATCCTGCGCTGTAACTATATCTTCCCGTCTACAGCTCTTTCCCTGAATCGCTCATTTTGTGCTGCAATAGTCGCCAGTAGCAGCTTGTAAATGTAATCATATTCTGATTATGATAATGCTTATCATTAAATTGTAACGGTAATCTGAAATTATATAATCTTAATTTATTTTAAATAATTCAGCATATTTTGAGCCATTCCAAAATAATCAATATCCTTCATAAACATCAAATTAAGTTCTTCTGCAGCATCATTAAGACCCACAAATCCATTATTTTCATACTCTTTTTGCTACAACAGCAGAACACCCTCCTACACTGCCAACAACAAATACCGGGATTCCTTTTTCTCTTGCTAACGCAATTTCTTCACGTATCCCTTCTTCCTCTCTATTCTTTTTAATCTTTCCTCCCAAACATATTACCGCTTTTACTTCATCTCTTTGAATCATCACCTTTCGCATTTCACTCAAACTACTTAAACGGTCTTCTTTCTTATCTGTAACAAATACCTTACATTTATCATTAAACTCTTTTCTCCGTTCATCACTATCTTCTAAAAACCACTTTGAGATATACATATTTAGCATATTTTTATATTTTTTCGGTTCAATTTCTTTTGCAACATCAAAAAACAATTCCTGGAATGTAGGATGTGCTCCAAAAGTCAATTGATAACCACCTCTGATTATCACTTTTGCAAACAAAACTAATGCGTCAATAAGACTTTGCTTGTATATTTCATCGCAATCTGGAAAAGCTCCTGAAATTATGATTTCCATACTTTTCTCCTCTTCTCTTTCTTCCGCCATATACTTACTCCAATGATAACAAAAATCTTGAATTGAATCAAATACCACCATTTCTTGCACAGAGCATGTAACCACACGATTTGTAATAATAGCTATCGAATCCGCATCTACTATATTTAATTCGGCTTTTAATTTTCTTGCATCATCTAATGTAGGTGTTCTTCCAAAAATTTGATAATATTGCTCTATGTTACGTTGTGGATAATGATATCCTTTTCTTACAGCTGATACATGATAAATCATCTTTTCTTGACTAACAACTTCTAATTGTTCACCAAACACATTCTCGATAGTTTCAATATACCCTAGGACCTGATTGGATCTATCCATTATCAATTCAAATGCTTTTTGAAGAATTTCATCTACAATATGTACAATGCTTTCTTCTTTCTCAAAATCTTCTAATTGATACTTTAGATGTGGTTTATCAGAAGGTTTTAGTTTAAGTGCATCTATATCCGGATCATTAATCTGAACCCATAAAATAGGGATATTTCTCAATAAAGCAAATCTTAGCTCCTTTAAAATCCAGTCTGATTCTCCTGCAGCTGGAGTATGTATAAATACAAATATATCACTTTTCTCCATCTCCCTATCTATAACTTCTTGAGCTTCATCCCCAACTTTCACATTTACAACATCTCTGAACGGCGTAGTCTCCTTAGATTGAACAACCATCTTATCATATATTTGCGCTGCAATTTCTTCACCATTCATTCTTCGGTGGCTCAAGAAAACCTCACCATTTTCACAGTAACATGTCGGAAATGTCCTTGCAATAATTTTCCTTGAAAAAACTTTCGCAATTGTTTTAAGATATCGTTCATCTAATTTTCTACTTCTTAACTGTTCCCAAACATCATAACTTTGTTTTTTTGAAATTATTCCCTGTGGTTTTCTACTATTTTGATCTATCGCAACTGGCCATATTTCTATTTTCTTCTCTATTGCTTTCAGCAAAAAACTCTATACAACCATTCTCTTTATCCTCATTCATTGCATGTTCATTAAAAACAATAATCAACGAATCTTTCTGCATATTTAACTTGCATCTCTCAATATTTTGATTATATATTACACTATAATCTACGCCATAAATAGCCAATTGTTCTATTAGTTCTTTTTGGAAAACACTTGACTCCTTAACCGCCTTCCCGGTTATAGAAGAGTCTATAATATACACTTTCATGTATTCATCTCCTTTAACCTTAGTTTTCTTCTTGTTCCTTAAATGAATATTTAAACCAATCCTCCAATGTTATTATTGTAAAAGTATTATCTTTCTTTGGAATACGAACACAATAGTCTGTATGAAAATCTTTTTATATCATTCGAAATTTTTGTCTCACTGGCTGGAATAATGTGAGGATAAATTGATAAATATTCATTTCCTTTATAACTACCTTCTTCATCTCTTAAAGATAATAATGCTATATCTCCCCCTGGATATTTTTTCGCATCTCCATAGCCTAACTCCCAATTACACCATTTTGATTCAACAGCCTTATCTGTTGCTAATAAAATAAATTTATCGCACTTATCAATTCTATCTTTTATTCTAATTGCAGTTTCACCAGATGTCACTTGAGGCATAACAGCATCCTTACTGTCTATATAAATTTTTACACCATATTTTTTTCTCAAAAAAACCGATTACACCACTTAATATAGTCAAATCTTCATGTTTATGGGATACAAAAACATTAATACGTTCTGTGCCATCCTCTTTTTACTTTTCTTTACATCCCCCCGCGCGCTTTCAACATTGTCGCTTTCGTATTGTTTAAATGTCTCCTTCTCAAAAATTGCCCCCTTTTCAAAGTCATTTTTCTTTTTCTTCTCTATACAGGTAATAACCATCACGAAATACATCGACATACTTATCTGGAATTGTATCTATAACTTTCTCATAATATCCACTAATTCTTTTCGTTTTAGCTTCAAAAACGAAATTATGTTTTTGAATTAATTGCTCTACAAATTCATTACAATTTATTCTATTTCCCGTCTTAAGCGCACTTTTCAATGCATCTAAAAGTTTATCTTTGTCAATCCTACACTTTATTCTAAACGCATCAGAATAGAATTTGTTTTTTTATTTTCTTCATAAGTAATTAGGAAAATATCTTCATTACATAATGCCCCTACAGTCTTATAATACTCGTCTTTACTTGCAAATTTTAATTGCTTATCCTTTCCATATTCAAGTTGTTCTACTTCAAATCTCAAAATATCATCCCCTTCTTCCTTGCATATTCTTCGGCTTCTTCATCGTCCAAGAAAAAAAGCATCATATTCTCCACGCAATCTTTTATCATTATCTGTTGTATCTACAGCGACATCGGATATAAAAGTTCTAAAATCTTCATTTTCTTCCGCAAGCCGTTCTATTGTATCCCAATCCAAATTATTACGTTCTTTAGACGCGAACAAAATTTCACTTTGACTTATGTTTATCGGATCCAATCGAATAATGCCTATTCCAAATGCATTATTGAGACGTCTCAATTCTTCATGTAATTCCTCTTCAACTTTTAACGCTACTAGATAGCCTTCATGCGCCCAACTAGAGTTAGAAACTGCTTGAAAATAATATTCTCTCAAATTTCCAAACGTTATTTCCTTCTTCATTTCAAACGAAAATAACTTATATGGATTTTCACCAACAACCGAATACAGATTTAACACCGGGGTAGTATAATCCGCGAATGGATAATATACACCTACCATATCAGGATGTAGCCATTTGTTTTTTCCTTTAATAGTTTTTGTTGATATTTCATGGAATATAGTCTTAGTTTGACATTTAAAATGAGAATCCATATGCACAAATGAAGATAACAGAACATGTAAGTCTCTTTCTGCAAAAGATACTTTTTCTGTTTTTTCCACTATTTTACGATTTTCCTTTACCTTATCCCTCTTTGAAATCAAATAAAACTTTGCAGGTCTTTTACTACTTTGATAAAAGATGGTTTTTCGTTATCACGAATATCAACATATAATCTTGCTGCCAAAGTTTTTTTCAGGTGTTTTTCCAGAAGTCCCGACTTTACTAACTAAACCAATTTCTTCAGCCTTTAACCATATCTCATGTACTGTAAGCGGCTCTGTGCTTTTTCCTAAAACATCCTTTGTCAAATCTAAAAAACTATATTTCACCACTATCACCTCTTTCCTTAAACTACATCATGAGCCCTGAAATGCAGTCAGCCTCTTGAATTTTATCTACAAACTCATCAATAGCATATGTGGCAATATCCAAATCTTCTTTAAACTTATACCACTCTGCCATTTGCTTTGTATCTTCATGAATTGTAGGAGCAATAAAAACAGAAAATGTCTTTTCATAGTTTTTCTTTTCCTCTAACAAATGTCTCCTTATCGGTACAATTTCATTATTTACTTGGTCCTGTCTTCCACACATTAACGTTACTTCAACCAGACTTTGATACTCTTTATCAAAGCATACAATATCAGCCTTTCCACCTGATGCTGTATTGGTCGGCAGACCTTCGTCATCTATTGTGTAATTAGGTGTCACATCCAGATTTTCAAAATTCTGTACCATAGCAATACTCGTGAGAAACTCTAATCTCACTGGTCCAGGAAGTAGCTTTAACATATAATCTGTACTTGCAGTTTTTTACATACTTTTTGTAATTCAGAATATATTGCTTCTTTCGAATATTCTGCTGCAAATCTTTTCAGTGCATTTTTCTCAAATCTGTTGTATCAGCCGGAACAGCACTTCCCATACTTATTACAGTAGTGTCAATCGCTCCAATGTAATCAAAATATTCATCCTTTGATTCAAAGACCTTATACTCCGAATAATGTTGAAGTATATAATCAATCTTCTCAACTTCCCATGCATTGTAATCTACAAACCGGCCATTGCCTCTTAATGATATGATTCCGGTAGTACGCATTTTACGAATATACTCATCTACTGCTTCACCGCAAATTTGTGAAAGTTTGAATCTGTTACGCTGTTCGTCCGTTGCACCTAATAATTCCAGACAAATTTCATACATATATTCATCACTATATGAGAAACCAACTTCACTTCTAATCTGTTTTATTTTTATCATACAGGGCTTTTGCATTATTATCCGGCCAACATATAAACAGACTCAACTCTTGTCGAAAAACTCCAGCTCCATTCTCCTGTGTATCTTCTTTCAACATCTTTAGCACCTGCAAAAGCAGAATTAACGGAACATTCGGATTTGCATTTTTTCTATAAGGATTATTACTCTGATACTTCATCATAGAATTGAGAAATACCATCTGAATCTTTTCTTCATTAGGTTCTTCCTCATTCAATGCATCAATCAACATATGCCCAGTTGTTGATATTTTATCGGTTCTCCCATCGCATACTTCACAAATCCAAATTCCATTGGTAGCTTGAATATTGTATCAAATCTTGAATCCCATCCGTATTCAAATCCAGCTTCTTTATGCTTTTGAGGACTCATCTCAATTATATATTCAATCTGTTTATCAGAGTATTTTTCATCTTCACTTCTTAGAATATAAACTAAATCTGGAGGTCTATTTACTACAACCGGTGTATACAGTTTTTCTTTAATTGCATTATGTACCACTTTCATGATTACATCATGTGTCAAAATTTGATTTTCATAAGGTAACAAACAATTTAAGAAGCTTACAATTCTATTTGGATTTCTCATAGTTGTCGAAAATGACAACGGCTTCCTTTCGGCTTTTCTACTACGCATAATTAGTAACAAACACCTCCTGAGAGTCAGCTTTTATCGTATTGTCATTAAAGCTGATATAATTACTTACATCATAAGCACAATACCTTTTTGACCATTCTAAAAATCTCTGATTCACTTTTTACCCTTATGGGTGATCAAATTCGTTATTCCAAACTTAATTCCTCGCTCATTAAGTGAATCCAAATATTCACATAATTCATCCTCTTTCTTATCGTTCCACAACTTATTATACTCACTCATTGAAATCAGATATGGCGGATCCAAAAACACATACGAATTTTTTTTTCAAACCTAATTCTTTCTAAGAATGATATATAGTCCATATTAAAAAACTCAATCTCATGTTCACCAACAAAATCCAGGTAATTATTCAATGCCTGATATACATTGTTATTAAAATCCACATTTCCAACCGGAAGATTAAAATCTCCCTTTCCGTTAAAGCGAATCATATGATTAAATCCATATATTAGTAACAAATATAATCTGAGAAAATCATTTTTATTTGCGTTAAAATCTTTTCTCATACGGATATATGCATCCTTATTATATTTTGAATAGTATGTCTTTACATATTTCTTTTTCATATCTTCTGGTACACAAATGCCTCGATACGAACAGGATAATCCGTAAAAATCAATGATTTCGAATAACGCATCAAATAATTCTTCCGATTTTCCTGTATAGCTTCCGATTTGTCTGTGTAACTCCACAACGTATGAATCTACATCATTCAGCATATAAAAGTTCCTTTAGAATTCAAAAAAAGAACTACCACCTCCAACAAAAGGTTCAATATACTGTTCTATTTTCTTTGGCATAAGTTGCTTAAGTTGTGGCATAAGTTTATACTTATCCCCCACATAAAAAAATGGAGATCTTATTGTCTTGCTATTTTCCATCATCTTCACCCACTTTCGTTATGAAAACAAATTCCTTATGATTATCAAATTCAGTCTTTCCAGCATTAAAACACTGATGCCTCTTTTCGTATATCGTAGTCTTTCCTTTTGCAGATAAAATATCTTTTATTTGTTCCAAGGTAATTTTGTTTCTTGAAGAACTACTCTTAGAATTATAAGTATTGTTATATGTAACAACTATATATTTAACATCAATATTCTTTATCAAATCTGCAAATACTTCTGGAGCATCACTTCTGCAGTATTCACTCATATTTTCTGCTTGTGGCTTTAATGCTGTGCCTTCTAGTTTCGGTTTTTCCATTGCACAATATTTTCTAAAATATGATAGAACCTGCTATACTGACGACTATTGTACGGAGGATCTATAAATGCAATATCTGCCTTTACTTTACGAACTAATTGATTTGCATCCATTCTGTAAATAGAAAACTTATCCGATGGTTTTTCCGGATTAATTAATTCATAAACAAATTTATCATCAATATTTTTTATCTTTCTGTATGCATCATAGTGTCCAACCGTGTTCGCAACCTTATCCATTGAATAGACTAATGATGCTAACAATATACAATACTCTCTGTCCGATAAACTTCTCTTTGATTTTTTTATTTCCTCTCTGATTTTTCCAATTATTTTGGCATCATTGTTGGAAAAATATTTTCCACCGAAATTTTTCAGAGAAATAGTTGTCCTTTAATCTGTTAGGATTAATTTTTTCGAAACTGTTCCCTATATTTCTCAATAACTGCTTTGTCAAATTCACCATTGCCAAAGAATGCCTTATATATGATTTCATTAGAATATAAAAAATCATTCATAATAACTTTCTTATAATGTTTACTCATATGTGCACTTACCACACCTGTCCCGGCAAATACATCAAAAAACTATCGCCTTCACAGTTCTCCAATATCAGTTTTTCTATCCAATCAAGCAGTTTATATTTGCTGCCAGTATATCTTCTATTACTGATGCTATACATGTTAACATCCTCTTTTCTCACATTTTTCTTTTATCTGCAGGCTTCTCTGCTTCTTCCGGTATCAACCATGTTTTTACCCTTCTTTACGACTCCTGATATCCTTCCTTGTTCACATAATAATGCTATTCTTCTTGCTGATATGCCCCATTTTTCCGACATTTCTAATGTTGTTAAATATTCCATATCGCGCCTCCTTAATTCTATTTACTATTATATTCATTTATCTGAATAATTGCAAGTGTTTTCTGCAAACATACGTTCTTTTTATTAAATAATTTGCTACTTAAACTCCCATTATGGTCCCATTATTTGATAGTATTTCTTCGTACAAACTCGTCAAATACTCCATATAACAGAAACCGGACGCTATTTCAACTTCTACCAAACAGCATCCGGCTTATCCTTACCTCTCCCTTACTCTTGTTCTCTCCATCTCTCGCACCATCTCCTCCGCTGCCACAATCCCTTGTTCCAACTGTTCCAGCGTACCAATTCGGTTCTCCGGCTTAATTTCCTCCTGAATGCTGTCTATGCTGTACTTTTCTTTTGTTACAACATTCATATATGCTTTCAATCGGTAATCATAACCTTCATTCTTATAGTCCGAGAACACCGGTGCAACCTCTCCTCTACTCGTTTTCCAGCGCATAAGTCTTGAAACCAACACACGCCATCAACAATCAATTCCTTAAATGCTCTTAGGAACTGTCCCAACACATTTAGCAGACCTCTGAAACTGTTTCCGGCTTCAATATCCTTCTTAAGCTCTACACAATTTGCAAATTCTTCAATTAGCGGTGATAACGGAAGATATGCTGAAATATACTCTTTAAGCGTTTTCAGTGTATACTTAAACTGTTCCCACTTGGATATCTCGTCCTCGTATTCTTCCAGCTTATCCCTCTTATACGAAATAGCATAATCCAGTTTCAAATTTTCACTTTGCTTTTCAGAAATCTCTTGTTTGATTTCTCGAAGCTCGCCTTCATTCTCACGCTGCACCTGACGGTAAGCAAGTTTTGATGCAAATAATTCATTATCTGTATCCACAACTTCCCTTTGCAATTCTTGCAAACGCTCAGTTTCTTTGGCAACTTTGTATTCCATAACCGACAAATCATGATTCCGTCCCTGCTTTTTCTCAGCAAGTTCTTCCTTCACATTGAACTTGAAACACGAACCTGCTTCTTCCCTTAATTTATCCTGTAATATTACAGATAAACTTTCCGGAGTGAATACATTACGCTTGGACACCTTCTTTGCCAGTCCTTTTTTTAGCACCTTCCCATACCGGAACTCCTACCACATGCATATGAGGACTTGCCTCGTCAAAGTGTATCACTGCATTTGCCACTTTGAAATTTGGAAGAAGTCTTTCCATTGTGGATAACAGATAAGCATACACATTGTACATTTTTTCCTTTTTATCCGTATGTTCTTCCCAGAATTTCTTATCTCCGCATTGAAAAATAATCTCGACTGCCATATCCTGATCCAAATTGGCTACATGCTCAAAGTAATCCCCTATCCGTCTGTCAGCCCGCTTTTGCTTTTGATTATATTGTTGTACCGCTTCATCAAATTCCTGATGATAGACATTCTTCACATCCTGATACAAATCTTCCGTTCCTCTCAAAAGTAAAATATTATCGGAACTGTATTCCGGCGATTTATACTTCCGTAAATTGTGTTTTGCTACTCCAAGCAATTTACTCTTACTTGTTATGGCACTCTTTCCATTGCTAATGTGTGCTGAGTAAAAACATTACCCATAGGCACCTCTCCTTCCTTCTTAAATCAGATTTCCCGCTCGCTTATCATCTCGGCTCTGCCGAAGATGATAACCCCCCTAGCAGATTTGTCACATCCAATGTGCCATTGTCTGTGCCAAATCTGCGGGGGGCTCTCCGAGGGTTACACCGACAAGAAGTAAACTCCGTCGGTGTATATTAGCTACCTCCCATACTGATATATCTATCCATCGTGACCACATCCTTTCCTAACCTAATCTATACCGCTTCCGATATATCTCTGAAGTAACCTGTCTCTTCCCATACCTTCTTATCCGGACAATAGTAGCTGAACTCATTTGAGTTACCTACTTTAATTGCCGTGCCAAATTTGAGAATTCCCTGTTGAAGTCCAACCCTTACATACTGTGCATCCTTCCCCATTGCCTGTGCAATTTCTTTGATTGGTACATTCCGTCCTGTAAAAGCTGGTAAATCAACCTTGTATTGTACCTCTGGCATTTCTACCACCTCCTGCATATAGAGCATTTCTTGCTCTGTTTATATTCTGCATTATACAGACCTTTGTTTGCTCTGTCAATAGTGCTAATAATAATGTTGACAATTCATTTTCGATATGTTAGATTAACTTTACAGGAGGTTGGTAAGATGAATACAGGTAAAAAAATTAAGCTAATCCGTACATTTCGAGGATTAACTCAAAAAGAGCTTGGAGAAGCGTGTGGCATCCACGAAGTTGCCATCCGCAAGTATGAATTAGGCAAAAATATTCCAAAACCTGAACAATTAAGGAAAATTGCCGAAGCACTTAATGTCAATGTAAACTCATTGGTTGAGTTCGACATTCAGGCTGATGGCGATGTACTCCCTCTCCTCTTTGCCATTGATGAAGTATTCAATGTATCAATTAAAGAGATAGATGGCGAACCGGGAATATTTTTTTGACAACAAGAGTCTTGTACAATTTTTTTAAAAGACTGGCAGGCAATGAAGGAATTACTTTCATCCGGCAGTCAGACGGAAGATAATTACGAGATTTGGAAAACCATACGTCCAAGTGTAACAAAAACAATCCACGAGGATTAGCAACTACTCTGTTTTGCTATCAGCTTGCTGAATCCAAAGCGAAAGGAATGGTGCTTATGAAGTTACCCAACGGATACGGAAGCGTTGTAAAACTTTCCGGAAAAAGAAGAAAGCCTTATCAGATCAGAAAGACAACAGGCTGGCACTACGATAAGGAAAAGGACAGACAGGTTCAGGATATGATTACAGTTGGATACGCTGCTACAAGAGCTGAAGGCTTACAGATGCTTGCAGAGTACAACAATAATCCATTCGATACCAAAGCTGCCAAGATGACCTTCTCTGATGTATATGAAGAATGGTCCAAGCGTAAGTATCCTACTGTATCCGAATCCAATGTCAAAGGATATACCGCATCCTATTGCAATACCATGACGGATTGCTCCAGCCTGTCCTGTGTATCCGCCACCTTTTACGTTTACTAATACGTCGAACTTGTCGGCTGTCTCAGTAACTGTTAATGGCTGACGAACGATAACTTTTAAAGTCTCTAATCCGAAATATTCATCGATATCTCTTTTATTTACTGTAATCTTACCTGTTCCTGGTACTAAATATACTCTGGCAACAGAGGATTTTCTTCTTCCTGTTCCGTAATACTTTGTATTAGCCAATGTTTTTTTTTACTCCTATTAAAATGTTAAAGCTTCTGGTTTCTGAGCTTCATGCTTGTGGTCTGGTCCTGCGTATACAAATAATTTAGTATACATTTCTCTTCCTAAAGGTCCCTTAGGAAGCATTCCCTTAACAGCGAACTCAATAACTCTTTCTGGATGCTTTGCTAACATTTCCTTTAATGTAGTCTCTTTCATACCGCCTACATAATCGGAATGATGGTAATAAATCTTCTGGTCTAATTTCTTACCTGTTACTTTAATCTTCTCTGCATTTACAACGATTACATAATCACCTGTATCGATATGTGGTGTAAATGTTGGTTTATTCTTTCCTCTTAATACTTTAGCAACTTCTGATGCTAAACGTCCTAATGTCTTTCCATCAGCGTCTACTACATACCATTTTCTCTCAATGGTTGCTGGACTAGCCATAAAAGTTTTCATTGGTTTACCTCCTTGAAATTATAAGGAACATATACATTCTGCGTAATGTCCGGACGCAGTCCGCTTTGCGTTCCACACTATTGTTTCTATAGTTGAAATGTCGCTCCGGGGCTTTGGATTGACATTCTTGTACTATGTCAGACTTAGATATTATAGTACACGACCCCTCGTGTGTCAAGTAAATTCTCTACAAATATTTTCCACAACATTCGCCATATACCATCTATCTTATTATTATAAATATTCGATTCCAATCATCGTTAATCCCTGTGCCGGTGCCGTTGGTCCTGCAGCACTTCTTTCCTTTGCCGCAAGAATTGTTTTTATCTCTTCCGGCTCTATCATTCCCATGCCTGCCTGAAGCAGGGTTCCTGCAATAATCCGGACCATATTATAAAGGAATCCATTTCCAGTAACACGGATTGTAATGATATCCTCCTGCCTGCTTACCGTCAGCTCATAAATGGTACGAACCGTTGTTTCAACCACTGCCGCTGTAGCACAGAAGCTTTTAAAATCATGTTCTCCCCTTAAATATTCTGCCGCCTGCTGCATCTTCTCTAAATCCAGCTTGCGGTAACAGAAATATGTGTTATTCCGATACATCGGAAGCGGAAACTCCCGGTTTAAAATCCGGTATTCATAGGTTTTCCGGCTGTCACAGTGTCTCGGATGAAAATCAGCTGGTACTTCCTCTGATTTCTGCACTACGATGTCCTCCGGAAGCCACTGGTTCAGGGCATAAGAAATCTTTTCCGCCGGAATGCGGCTCTTCGTGTCAAATACTGCTACATTCCCCATGGAATGTACACCCGCATCCGTCCGGGATGCTCCGGTCACAATAATCTTTTCCCCTAAGAGACTGCTTAAGGTGCGATTTAGCACGCCTTCTATTGTCTCTCCGTTGGGCTGCACCTGCCAGCCGTGATAATTCGTACCGTCATAGGCTACAATTAGCTTCACCCGTTTCAATCGGTTTGGGGCAGATGGAGTTTTCTGCTCTTCTGCCTCTTCTATGTTCACAACCGGATTTATCTCTGTACTCATAATGGGAATGCTCCCGGAAGTATACCGGCTGCCATACCGGACAATACGTTAATCCAGAGGATGCGAAGTCCGATGACTGCTGCAAGATAGACCAGTAAAGTCAGATAAGCCATGCGGTCACGTTTCTGGTAATGAAGCGGTTTCATCTTGGTTCTGCCTTCCCCACCACGATAACAGCGGGCCTCCATTGCCATTGCCAGATCATTGGCACGGCGGAATGCAGATACAAATAGCGGCACCAGAAGTGGAACCATGTTTTTGGCTTTCTGAATCAGATTTCCATGTTCAAAATCTGCTCCTCTTGCCATCTGTGCTTTCATGATTTTATCTGTTTCTTCAATCAGAATCGGGATAAATCGAAGTGCAATTGACATCATCATTGCAATTTCATGCACCGGTACTTTTATATATTTCAATGGAGATAACGCTTTTTCCAGACCATCTGTCAACTCGTTTGGTGTTGTGGTAAGTGTCATCAGCGAGGTTCCGATAATTAAGAAAATCAGACGAACCATCATGACAACAGCATTTTTCAATCCCTCATAAGTAATGGTAAAAATCCAGAAGGAAACCAGCTTTGTTCCCGGTGTCAAAAACAAATTAAATACCGCTGCAAATAGCATAATCAGTACAATGGTTTTCAATCCTTTAACCATATAGGAAAATGGCACCTTTGACAGCTTAATTAATACTACCAGAAAGATTGCTGCCAGTATAAATGCCGGAAGTCCCTTAAATACAAACAGGGAAATAATATAAATCAGTGTTCCAAATAATTTCACCCTCGGATCCAGCTTATGAATAACGGAATCTGCCGGATAATATTGTCCTAATGTAATATCTCTTAACATACTGTTCCATCCTGTCTCTTTGTTATTACACGCAGGATTTCATCCCGTGCCTCGTCTACTGTAGTTGCATCTGTGCTTACCGGGAAGCCTTCTTCCTTCAATTCATGCATCAGATAAGTTACCTGTGGTGCCGCAAGTCCGATTGCTTCCAGTTCTTTATAGTGGCGGAATACTTTCTTTGGAACATCATCAAACATCACCTGTCCCTGATTCATTACAATAATTCTTCCCACATATTTAGCCACATCTTCCATGCTGTGTGAAACAAGAATGATGGTAATTCCACGTTCTTTATGCATTGCTGCAAGCAAATCCAAGATTTCATCACGGCCTTTCGGGTCAAGTCCCGCTGTCGGTTCATCTAAAATCAGCACCTCCGGCCGCATGGCAAGCACCCCTGCGATTGCAACACGTCTTTTTTGTCCACCGGACAAATCAAAGGGTGACTGATAATATAATTCTTCCGGAAGTCCTACGCTCCGTAATGCTTCAAATGCCCGAAGTCCTGCCTCTTCCTTGGTCAGTCCCTGGTTCTTTGGTCCAAAGGATACATCATCAAAAATGGTAGTTTCAAAAAGCTGATGCTCCGGATACTGAAAGACAAGTCCCACTTTACTACGCAGGGCTTTCATATCAAAGTCCTCTTCATAAATATCCTGTCCATTATAATAAATGCCGCCGCTGGTAGCTTTTACCAGTCCGTTCAAATGCTGAATCAGGGTGGATTTACCGGAACCGGTATGTCCGATGATACCGATAAATTCTCCATCTTCTATTTTCAGATTAACATCCTTTAAGGCATGTATCTCATAGGCAGTGCCTGAGCTGTAAACATAATTTAATTCATTTATTAGGATTGACATAGCTTTTCCAACGCCTCCGTCAGTTCTTCTCTGGTCAGGATTCCATCCGGTATATCCAGTCCCGCCTTCTTAAGTTCATATGCTAATAATGTAATCTGCGGCACATCCAGACGATATTCCTTCAATCGTTCCACCTGGGAAAAGATGCTGCGCGGCGTTCCCTGCATAACCACTTTTCCGGCATCCATAACATAGACATGGTCTGCCTCTACCACTTCTTCCATATAATGTGTAATCAGAATGATGGTCACACCCTTTTCCCGGTTCAGTGCATGAACAGCTTCTAATACTTCTTTTCTTCCTACCGGATCCAGCATGGCTGTCGGCTCGTCTAAAACAATACATTCCGGCTGCATCGCCATTACCCCGGCAATAGCCACACGCTGCTTCTGTCCGCCGGATAATTTATTCGGGGAATGCTCTCTGTATTTTAACATGCCGACCGCTTTTAAGCTTTCTTCCACACGCTGCCAGATTTCATCTGTCGGCACGCCTATATTTTCCGGTCCAAATCCGACATCCTCTTCTACCACGCTTGCAATAATCTGGTTGTCCGGATTCTGGAATACCATTCCGGCACGCTGTCTGATATCCCAGATATTTTTCTCATCTGTGGTATCAAATCCATCTACCCAGAGACTTCCCTCTGTGGGTTCTAAAATTGCATTGATATGCTTGGCAAGGGTAGATTTTCCGGAACCGTTGTGTCCTAATACTGCGATAAAGTCACCTTTTTTTACATCAAGGCTTACTTTATCAAGGGCAGTCTGGATAGACTCCACATTGCCTTCTTCATCACGTCTTATATATTCATGTACCAAATCTTTCGCTTTGATGATGCCCATAATTTACCTTTCTACCAATGTAATCTGTGCAGTTCACCCGCCAGCCGCATATGGTCAAAATTGTTCTGGCGCAGTGCTTCATATAATACAATTGCTGCTGAATTGGATAAGTTTAAGGAACGGGTATCTCCAATCATCGGAATCCGGATACACTCATCCGGATGCTGTATCAGAATTTCTTCCGGAATACCCGCACTTTCCTTTCCAAACATAATATAACAGTCCGGCTCATAATTTACTTCTGTATAAACATGGCGCCCCTTGGTGGTTGCCATATAAATCTTTGCACCCGGATTCTTCTCTAAGAAATCCTCATAATTGACATATCTTGTCACATCCAGCTGGTCCCAGTAATCCATTCCTGCCCGCTTGATTGCTTTCTCTGTCAGATGGAAGCCCAGCGGCTCAATCAGATGCAGTCTGGTTCCGGTTGCTACACAGGTTCTTCCGATATTTCCGGTATTATAAGGAATCTCCGGCTCATAAAGTACGATATTAAGCTTCGCCATTGTTCCCGCCTCGCAATCCTGTTATGTAACGCTCCATACGGTCTAATGCCTCTTTCAGATTATCCAGGGAATAAGCATAGGAAATACGGATAAATCCTTCTCCGCAGTCACCAAATGCAGTTCCCGGAACAACCGCTACCTTCTCTGTCTTTAAGAGATTGGTGGCAAATTCTTCAGAAGTCATTCCAAATTCTTTGATACATGGAAAACAGTAAAAGGCTCCATATGGTTCAAAACACTCCAAGCCCATTTCTTCAAAACGGTGCATCAGATATCTTCTTCTGCCATTATATTCTTCCCGCATTCTCTGGACATCTTCATCTCCTGCCCGGAGTGCATCCACTGCTGCATACTGTGAGGTAGTCGGTGCACACATAATTGCATACTGATGAATCTTTAACATCTGGTCTAAGATGATTCTCGGTCCGCAGGCATAGCCCAAACGCCATCCGGTCATCGCATGGGATTTGGAAAATCCATTGATAACAATGGTACGCTCCTTCATGCCCGGAAGGGATGCGATAGAAATATGCTTCTCGGTATAAGTCAGTGCAGAATAAATCTCGTCACTGATGACAAAGAGGTCATGCTTCTTTACTACCTCTGCCACTGCTTCCAAATCTTTTTTCTCCATGATTGCTCCGGTCGGATTATTCGGGAAAGGCATAACAAGAAGCTTGGTCTTTGGCGTAATTGCCGCTTCTAATTCTTCTGCAGTCAGACGGAAATCGTTTTCTGCCTTAAGATTAATCGGCACCGGCACACCATTGGCAAGCACGGCACATGGCAGATAAGATACATAACTTGGCATCGGGATTAATACTTCATCGCCCGGATCAAGCATGGCACGCATGGCAATATCAATTGCCTCGCTTCCGCCTACGGTTACTACGATTTCATGCTGATAATCATACTGCAAGTCATAATTACGGAATAAGTATTTTGCAATTTCTATTTTTAATTCTTTTAATCCGGCATTGGAAGTATAGAAGGTACGTCCCTTCTCTAAAGAATAAATTCCCTCATCCCGGATATGCCATGGAGTATCAAAATCCGGCTCGCCTACTCCTAAGGAAATAGCATCTTCCATCTCATTTACAATATCAAAAAATTTCCGGATTCCAGATGGCTGTATCGTTACGATTGTTTTTGATAATGGATTTCTCATGGTATCATCTGTATCCTTTCATCTTTTGATTTTGCTGCCATAATGGTTCCGTGGTCTTTGTATTTCTTTAAGATAAAGTTGGTCTGTGTGCTTAATACGGAGTCTAATGCAGAAAGCTTCTCAGATACGAACTGGGATACTTCACGCAGGCTCTTTCCCTCGATGGTCACCAAAAGGTCAAAGCTTCCTGAAATCAGATATACAGAATTTACTTCCGGATAATTATAAATACGCTCTGCTACTTTATCAAATCCCATACCACGCTGCGGAGTAACCCGTACTTCAATTAATGCGGATACTTTTTCTACGCCGGCTTTATCCCAGTTAATCAAGGTATGATAGCCACAGATGATATTTTCTTTCTCCATTGCTTCTAATTCATTCATAACGGCTGCTTCTTCTACGCCTAATACAACAGCCAGCTCTTTTAAATCGATTCTGCTGTTCTTCTCTATAAAGGTTAAAATCTTCTCTCTCATGCTTCAATTCCTCCAATTGATTTCTGATTTACTACTGAATTACTTTATATAATTCATCCGTCTTCGGTGGTTCTAAAAATCTGCGTTCGTCCTCATTCATAAGCACGCGGTCATTTCCCGCAGTTGCTTTTCCAATTACCGTTGCTTCAATGCCATTTTCCTTTAATCTTCTGATCAGCTCATTTCCATCAGCTGCTGCCATCAGCATACAGCCGCTGGATATCAGTTCGTATGGATTGATATGGAAAAACTCACAGACTTCTACAGTCTCCTGCCGAAGCGGAATCTTCTTTAAGTCGATTTCCAGTCCGACGCCGGATGCTTCTGACATCTCCCAGAGTGCTCCGAATATACCGCCCTCTGTTACATCATGCATTGCTCCCACGCCAGACTTCACGGCGGTGGCGGCCTCCGGCATTACAGATAAATACCGGTCAAGTGCCTGTGCCTGTTCTACAAAATGCCTGGAAAAATGAGTACAGAGTTCTTCTTCCTTTTCATGGGCAATAATAGCTGTTCCCTCTAAGCCAATCCACTTAGTGGCAATGATGTCCATGCCCGGTTTTGCTCCTCCGGTAGAAATGAGTCCGTTCTTCTTTACCTTCCCTACACCGCATACAGTAACCAGTGGCTGATTTACCACCCTGGTAATCTCGGTATGTCCGCCCATAATCTGAACGGACACCGCCGCGGCAGCCTCTTCCAGCTCCTGCATCAGTTGTTTCAAAAGGCTTTCTTCCGTGTGCTCCGGCAGCAATATGGTTAACATAACTCCAATTGGTTCTGCTCCGGCACTTGCCAGGTCATTAGTAGTAATGAGAATTGCCAGCTTTCCGATTTCATGGATTGTTCCTGTAATCGGATCCGTAGACATTACAAACATCTCATCCGGGGCAAGGGTAAGGGCAGCACAGTCTTCTCCCACGCCTGCGCCTAACACAACTTCCTCTCTCTTCGTATGCAATTGTCTGATTACGGAGCGTTTTAATACGCTTTCCGGCACTTTTCCTATCTTCATAGATTCTTCTTCCCATTTTTACAGCATAAGGCTGTCTCATAGCCGAGGCAGCCTTTCTTGCTTCTTATTTACGCGGGTGGCGATAAAAATCGCATGCCTGCATCATCTTTCACCGTTTTACTGGGTGGTTGCAGCTCCATCTCCGGTTCCTGTATCCGGTGTCGTCGGTGTTGTTGGTGTTGTTGGTGTTGTTGGTGCGGCAGGTGCATCAGCCGGTGGCTCTACTCCACCGGAAGCCGCCTGTTGCTGCTGCTGCGCTGCAGCTTCTGCCGCTCTTGCCGCTACCGCATCTGAGCACCAGGTTGCTGCTGCAGAACGGATAATTGCTTCATCCTGCGTTGCAATCGCTGCATTCATTGCTCCAATTGCCTCTTCATTATCAGAGCCCATACCAACAGAAATAATTCTAGGTGTTGCTTTATATTTACTGGTATTAAATACCTCTCTGCTTTCTTCTACGCCATCTACGGTAACAATCTTCCAGAGTTTTGCCGATTTACCGATGTGTGCTTTCTGAACGGTTACAGTTCCAATCGGGTCTTCGGTAGTCTGCACCTGAATAGTCGGCTCTTCTTCACTGACCGTTTCACTGACAAAGTTTACCTGACGGTCAGCCGGTCTTGTCTCCTGACCAAATACGTTGAAATATACAATACCGCCGCTGCAGTATCCTTCAATATAAATCGGAGCCTCCTGATTATTCTTAAATTTCAAATCCTTTAAATTGCTGGCAATCGCTGCATCCATAGATGGCTGTACATATGTTACCAGCATGGAATGTGCATAACGCTCGGTAATATCCAGTTCTGCACGGATAACCGCATTATAAAGCGTTGTGGAAACCTGACATACCCCACCACCATAAGATTCTACGGTTGTACCATTCTCATATGCACCTGCCAGTTCATATCCACCGGAAGCGTCCAGTGGTGCAATAGCTTCATACACAGAAAATTCCTCTCCCGGGTAAAGTACGGTTCCATCGATTTTACTTACCGCATTTTTTACATTTGCCACACGACCGGCAGAAGAATCACTGAAGTCGGTAGAGAAAGAGCCCAGTAAATCCTTTACCTTGGAAAGTTCTTCTGCAGTTCCTTCCGGCTCTACCACATTTGCTACCAGACTGATGGTTGCATCTCCGCCCTTCCATTCTTCGGTAAAATATTTCTGTAAACTTTCTACAGAAGCATCCTCATCTACTTCGATACCTTCCTGGCCATCAATGATTTTAAATTCACCATCCTCACGTGTAAGGCCATTGTTGACCGCTTCCTGGTTCAGCTCTTTGGCGTGATTTTCCAGAAAACTTTTTGTGGTGTCTGTATCTACGGTATATATAATATCAAATACTTTATTTTCCTTTTCCAGATCTTTCTTCGCTTTGTAACGCTCCAGAAGATTTCCCGTACGGGTATAATTCATTGCTTCTTTTACGATATCCTTATTGCTCCAGCTCAATCCCAGATCAGAAGGGCTTGCCTTTACACTGTTTTCTGCAGCGGACAGTTCAAAGGTCGCATCCTCATAAGCAGATACTGCTGCTTCTACAGCTGCCTCTGCATCTGATTCACTCATTCCGCCTACAGACACATCCCCGATATATACGTTCTGTGGAATCACTTCTGCATTTTCATCCGCTTTCACAATTGCGGTTGCTGATACACCCGCTGTTACTGCGAGTACCAGTCCCAGAATCGGAAGCACTAATTTTATTTTTTTCATATTCTTCCTCTCAATCTCTTAAACCCTCAAGACATTTTAAAGCTTTTTATTCACCAGATTACACTGTGAAAGTTTTGCTAACACCCATTTTATCATATAACTTTGCATTTTCAAGCGTCATAACTACTAATATATTTGACAGAAATACGCGATTTCTGTATATTATGACATGATGAATGCATAAAAAATTCTATGAAAAAATAGTGATGCAAAGGGATAATACCATTGCTGCAACGAGAATAATTGCGATAAATCCTGCGAAATATTTTTTCCCTTTTGAATTTTTAAAATTAATCATTTCATTCACCTCATATTTATTTTTATACTACTATACTTTCGAAAGGAGCAAACTATGTTTCCTATCATACTCATATGCTTTATCATTTTTGTTGTTTTTCTAAACTCCAGAAAGCGTCAGATTACCAAACAGGAACAGGAAATTACCGAGCAGTTCTGGGCCCGTGAAAATAAAGCCAACGCCACCCGCCGCCGCAGTCTTGACAACCTTCCTTATATTACTATTCCGGAAGAACTGCTGACTCCCCCGGCACAGGCATCTGAAGATGTCCTCACCCTTTATGAAACACTTCGTCAGCTGTCTGCTAAAAAAATCGTTAATCTGAATGGCAAAACCAATACCGATTTAAAATTAGCTTACGGTGCTGCCAGCCTCGCAGCTCTGACCGAGTTTGATGAAAATTATAATACTTTAATCTGTACCATTGCAAAACTTGGCAAACTGCTCTGTGACCAGTCTGAAGCAAAAGCTGCCATCGATATTCTGCTCTTTGGCATCCGCTGCGGAAGCGATATTACAGATAATTATACGTTGTTAGTTCCTCTTTTAAAAGAAACAAACGACAGCAGTTCACTGACTGAAGTATATCAGAAGCTTGCCACACTGCCGGAAGGCTCCAGAAAACGTATCAAAGAAAAACTTTCCTAATCTTTCGGGCATCTTCCATACTGTGAAATCAACTTATCCATAAGACGCGATGCTTCGCTTCTGGTCAGTTGTTCCCAGACAATGTCAAGTTCTATTTTATGATAATCCGCCAGTTCCTTCAAGTGAATTTTTTGAATTTTCGTTGCAGGAGTCTGGCGTTTTGTTTTATATATCAAATCTTTCGGTTCAAATACTTCCGGATTTGTTTCTCCATATGTCTTTTGTAAATACTGATAAAGTTCATGGGTTGCCAGTGCATCATAGATTGCCCGGTGCTCCTGCTCCCGCTCAATATCAAGGTAATCGCAGAGACATTCCAAAGACTTTTTTTCCGGACGCAGCATACATTTGCGTGCTGCTTTCAACGTATCTACTGCTTTTTTTTCAAATGGCACTTTCTCATTGACTGCCTGCTGCTTTAAGAAGCTATAGTCAAATATGATATTGTGTCCCACCAGAATATCATCTCCGATAAATTCTGCTGTCTTATGAAATGCTGCTGCCGGACTTAAGCCTTCCTTTACCATCTCATCGGTAATTCCGGTAAGTTCTGTTATCTCCTGCGTAATTTTCCTGCCGGGATTCACAAAAATGTCCATGGTATCCGTCACTTCGCCATTTCTTATTTTTGCTGCTCCCACCTCAAGGATGGCATCATTTTTCGGATGAAGCCCCGTCATTTCAAGGTCAATTACTGTATAATCCTGTGGTATCATTTCCGCTTATCCTCTGCTTTACACAAATCCTGCAAGAAACATTCGCTGCACTTTGGTCCTCTTGCAAAACAGATATTTCTTCCGAATGTTATAATCTGAATGTTATATAAAATCCAGTGATCCTTCGGTAATACTTTCATCAGATCATATTCTACTTTTACCGGATCATCCTCTTTTGTAAATCCAAGGCGTTTGGAAATACGTTTTACATGGGTATCTACTACGATACTTGGGTCATGGTAAATATTTCCCCGGATGACATTTGCAGTCTTTCGTCCAACTCCTGCAAGGGAAGTAAGTTCTTCCAATGTAGACGGAACTTCTCCATGATATTCCTGAACCAGCGTCCTCGCACAAGATATGATATTCTTCGCCTTATTGTGATAAAATCCGGTGGAACGGATGTCCTCCTCTAATTCCGCCAAATCTGCATTGGCAAATTTCTCTAAGGTGTCATATTTTTTAAACAATGTTTCTGTCACAATATTTACCCTGGCATCGGTACACTGCGCACTTAAGATTACTGCTATCAGAAGCTGCCAAGGTGTCTCGTGATTCAGATAACAGATGTATTCGGTACCATAGGTTTCATCTAATCTTTTTAATATTTCTGCCGTCCTTTTTGTCACTTTGTCTCTCCCTCCCACTGAATTATCGTAACTTCCGCCTGATTCGTCAGCGGATTTCTGTTTTCATAATCAAATTTCAGATAGTATGGTTCGCATTTTCTGCCAAATGCATCTTCTTCGAAGCTATAGTCAAAGCACTCGATATGTGCAAGGCTTCCCTTCGGGCAATATGCTCTTGTCACATCTTTCCACTGCGCATAATCCTTTGCCCATTTCGGACGGCTCTTGGCATTTTCCCTGCTGTAAATATCATAAGTTGCCGCCTGATAGAACACTTCCATGTCAGCCACCCCAAGGCTTTCTACATATTCCAAGAGAATCTCGCTTCGCCGCATTCTGGTATGGCTCATGGCAAGGTAGCCATGTTCCTCATAGAAATGTCCCAGATTTTCAAACATATGATAAGCACTTTCGTGTATCGTCTCTAGCAGCCGGATGCTCACCGGAAACTGTGTGCTGTTATAATATACCTCAAGCATTTCTTCCGCCAGCTTTATGTTACAGATATCTTCATAGGAAAGCCACTTCGTCCGAAGCACCTCATAAGGTGGTTTTGCCCGGTATACTGCCTCATACTCTTTTGCATGTTCATACATATAAGAGCCTTTTAAAACCTTTAAGAAACCAAGCTGCAGCTGCTCCGGTTTCCATTCATAAATATCATCAAAGGAATGGGTAAATGTTTCATAATCTTCAAAAGGCAGTCCTGCGATTAAATCCAGATGCTGATGAATGTTTCCTGCCTTCTGGACTTTTTTCATCATCTGGTGCACATCTTTTAAATCCATATGGCGGTGGATTTCCCGGATTGTTTCATCATGGGTGGACTGTACCCCGATTTCCAACTGTATCAGGCCCGGACGCATCTTTGCAATTAAGTCTGCTTCCTCATCCGTCAGCAAATCCGCTGCAATTTCAAAATGAAAATTCGTGATTCCATTATCATGTCCTAAAATATACTGCCAGATTGCCATAGCATGCTTTTTGTCACAATTAAAAGTACGGTCAACAAATTTAACCTGTTTTACCTTCTGGTCTAAGAAAAACTGTAACTCTCTTTTTACGATTTCCACATCCCGGAACCGAAGTATCTTCTCTACCGAGGACAGGCAATAGCTGCAACGGAACGGACAGCCCCTGCTGGATTCATAATAGATAATCCGGTGGGAAAAATCCTCCGACAAATCATAGCAGAAGGGAATCGTATTCATATCAAGAATTTCCTGTGACTCATGAATCTGCACATTTCCAGCTCCATCAAAAAGGGCTATGCCCTTCATCTCCTCCAAACTGCCTTCTCCCTTCACATAATACCTGCAAAGCTCCGAGAAAGTTTTCTCCCCTTCGCCGATTATGACACCGGTAATAAACGGATGCTCTTTTAAGAACGCCTCCACTTCATAGGAAACCTCCGGGCCTCCTACCCAAATTGGAACCTTGGGACAAAGTTTATGAAATTCCTCTGCCACTTCTAAAATAATGGAAATGTTCCAGATATAGCAGGAAAAGCAGATTACATCTGGCTTTTTCAGATAAATCTCCCTTAAAATATATTCTGTCCGGTTATTAATGGTATATTCTGCCAGTACTATATTTTCTTTTAATTCTCTGGCATATGCCCGCAGGCTGTAAACCGCAAGATTCGAATGAATATACTTTGCATTTACTGCCGTGAGTAATATTTTCTTCATGATTTCTTCCTCTTTTATTTCTATTCTGGGAAATTCATATTGGCAACATATCGTTCCTCAAAGTCCGCCTGTTCTGCAAGATTGATTGATTCACATTTTTTTATCATTTCTTCCGTGCGGCTCCTGTTTTCTTCCGAACTTCCATAGGCGATACAGCCCTGCAGAGATGTATTTCCGACTGCTTTTGTACACTTCTCTAATTCCGCCGGAAGCAGTCCAATGCCTGCTGCTATATGCACATCCAGATATACTCCAAAGCCTCCTGCCAAATATACTTTTTTTATCTCTCCCATGGAAATGCCGGCATGCTCTAACAGTAATTCGATTCCGCTGTGAATTGCCGCTTTAGCAAGCTGCACCTCTCTGATATCCTGCTGGGTAAAAGTAATCTGTTTTCCATCCTTCATCCGTGCCAGAGGAAAGCCTTCTTCCCTGTATTTTTCCTTCATCTGGCCGGATGCATCTATGATATGATTTTCATAAAGTCCTGCTACCAGCTCTAACACGCCGGTTCCACAGATTCCCGTTGCCGGTGCGTTTCCAATCGTTCCAATAATTGTCCGCTCTCCAATGACACGCACCTTGCTGATTGCTCCAGTCACACTGGCAACACCGCATGAAATATTTCCACCTTCTAATGCCGGTCCTGCCGGTGCAGAGGTGGCAATCATCTTATCCTCTAATGCCAGCACCATTTCTCCATTGGTTCCCAAATCCAGAAGCAGGGAAGGTCTTTCTTCTTCATCCATCCCGCACGCCAGCATGCCAGCTGCAATATCTGCGCCCACAAATGCTGAAATTCCAGGCAGTAACGTCACCGGTATGTTCGAAAGACTGTCCTTTCGTTCTGCAAGACTGACCGGAGTAAATGGTGCCTTACCAAGTCCCTCACAGGAATCTCCCATATAAAGATGTTCCATGGTGGTATTTCCTGCAATATAAATATGCTCAATTACAATGTCTTTCTGTTTCTTCTGTATCTCTTCTAACAGGTTTAAAATATCCTGCCGGATTAATGCCTTTAATTTTTCACCCGTTCCCGCTACAGATGCCTTAATTCTGCTTAATACATCCTGTCCAAATATACGCTGGCTGTTGCCACAGCCTGCTGTGGCAAGCACCGCTCCCGTCTCCTTCTCTGCCAGTGCCGCTGCTATGGTAGTAGTCCCGATATCTACTGCAAGGAAAGTTTTTCTCGTTTGTCGTTTTGCCTCCTGTGCTCTGCCTTCTGTTATATTTATTTTTTCTACTCCTGCAATCTGGGTTAATTCTTCTCTTCCCTCTCCCCAGCCAAAGGCAGAAATTATAATATCTTCTTCCGGTTTCGGATAGAGTTTACAGGAATTCACCCATGCACCATCTATCTCTACTTTACATTTCCCACAGGTGCCGTTTCCACCACATGCCATAGGAACCTTATAATCTTTCCGAAGCAGTGCCTGTGCGATGCTTTCTCCCGGCTGCATAATAATGTCCTGATGTAGTTGTCCAATTCGAAGTTTCAGCATTGTGGTCACTGCCTCCTTTCTTTGTGGCTATTATACCCCCCACCCTTGCTACTTAACAAGGGGGAAATACAAATACCGCCGGCAGCTGCGCTCCCAAACGCAGCTGCCGGCGGTATTTTCACGCCCTTATATTTATAATATAAACCTTATTATTACATCTACTCCGCCAATCAGAAGAAGAATTCCTCCAATCAGATATACCTTTGTCTTCTGTTCATAGCCGAAATGATATCCAACATAAGCACCACCGACTACACAGACAACAGTAAGTATGATTCCAACCAGTATTAATGACAGTAGGCTTGTTCCCAGAAAGCCAAATGCCGCACCGGTCAGGAATGTATAAAATGATGTTACAGCACAAATCCGTACGAATTTATGTACGCCAAGGTTCTCTTCCCGGCGTTCATCAATCCGGTCATTCTTCCAGGCTTTAATCAAAAGCCGGATTCCCAGACACAGGAATACTGCCACTGAAATCACTTCACCTAATATAACCTGTGATTCTTTAATATCATATTTACACAGGAGGTCGGCTCCAAGATTTCCAAGATATAAAACAATTACCTGCCATACGGATACCAGTAATGTCACCAGCACAAGCTGTTTGGTACGAATCTTAGCTAACATTGCTCCCTGACATTCTACTGAAGCAAATACATCCATGGAAAGTCCGCATACAATTATTAATGTTTCTATCCAGTTCATCTTCCGTCCTCCTTTCTCTTAAAATTATTATACTTAATCCTCTGCCTTAATGGAAGCAGTTTCCCAAATAAATTTTACATTTCCTTTGACACCATCTGCTGTTCTGGTAAATGTGTTATATTCATTTCCGGCATCCAGTACTGCATCTACTTTATCCAAGAGCTCTTTCAAATCTCCGTTGTAAGCATCCGCAAGTTTCTCAATTGCCTGCTCATCAAACTGTGCCATTCCATCTGCCAGTGTCTCAGAGCCATCCTCTAACTGGTCTACACCATTTATCAGAAGGTCTGTTGCACTCTTCAAAGAAGTCATTCCTGCATTCAGTTTGTCATTATTTGCAACTAAGGTATTTGCTCCGTCTGCCAGCTGTTTTGCACCATTGGTCAAATCTGTAATTCCCTGTGAAAGTGCGCCATTTACAGAGCTGTCTAATGTATTAACACCTGCTACAATTCCATCGTCACCATTCAGGCCTGCATCTAAGGATGCTGCTCCAGTCTTTAAGGTTGCAAGCTGTGAATCATCAAACTGTGCAAGTCCTGCCTGTACCTGAGCCAGTGCCTGTGCACCACCTGTAGTTCCAAGCTTGGTTGCAACTGCTGAAATATTCTGTAACTGGGCTGCATAAGCTGTGCTTAAGCTATTGAAATCAACCGCACTGCCTGCCTGGGTAGTTACTGCTAAAAGTGTTGCATTGGTTGTATCATCCAGCACATAAATATTAGCATCTGCATTAACTGCCTGTAATCCGCCACCGGTTGCTGCTACTACCTGTGAATAGGCACCGTTTAATGTAGTTCCCGGGGTCTGTAACTGCTGTAATACTGCAAGGTAATTTACTGCTGCCTTAGTATAATCATTCAAAGCGGAAGCAAATGCTGCCTGTGCGTCCGCTGAAGATGCATAAGCATCCATTCCTGCAAGACTGCCATTTACAGTAGCTTTCAAGGTTCCGATTCCATCTACCAACTGGGCAACTCCACCATTAATCTGTGTTGCACCGGCTCCTGCCTGCTGCACACCAGTCTTTAATGCAGATACACCACTTGTCAGTGCCGGAGCACTTTCTGCAAGCTTTGCAATGCCGGAGTTCAAGGTATTTGCACCGTCTGCTACTGCAGATGCTCCGGAGGTATACTCCTTCACACCGGACTGTGCTGTTCCAACACCAGCTTTAAATTCTCCAAGACTGCTCTGTAATGTTTTCAGTCCATCGGATAACTCACTGCTGCCATCTACCAACTGGTCAGATGCATCAGTCATCTCATCTATTGTATCGGATAATACAGATAAGTCGATATCTCCATTTACATTCATTTCAGAAAGAAGGTTGCTGGATGCCATGGATACTGTCATATCCAGCGAGAAATCTTCTACATCTGCAGTTACTTCTACATAATCCGGGAACTGGACATCATCACCAAGGTCAGCATCATCAATACCAAGGCTTTCTTTTAAACCTGGCATTGTGATTCCTACCACAACATTGTTTTTTCCATCAGAAATTACTTTTCCATTGGTAACTTCTACATTCGTGAAGTTATCATTTAATACCATTCCGGTTACAACAGAGAACGGAACATAGACATCTGTGGATTTGCCATCGATAGTCTTTGTTGTCTTCTCATTATTGGTAAATTCAAAACGCATGGTAACTTTTCCGCTCTTTCCGGCTAAATCCTTTGGAGCAATTTCTTTTCCATCCAGATAGTAAGTAATTTTCTGGGTAATCGGAGCTTCTTTATCCGTAGTACCCTGATAGAAGATATCATTTCCCTGTGCATCCCAGGTTACTTTATCTCCATCCTGTTTGAAGGTCTCATCGCCTTTTACATTCTTGATATCCTTTAAATCAGATGCATCCTCCAAAGTATCTGCATTTTCTTTATTCTTTAACCAGTCGCTTACGATAGTTTTATTTACGGTACCGTCTGCATCTGCAATCATATATACTGTTTCATCTTTTCCGGTTTCTTCTGTTTCCTTATCGGAATTCAGAAGATTTCCCAGCTGGTCTTTTAATTCTGATTTGGTTTCTTCTGCGTCTGCATCTTCTGTGTCTGTTTCCTCTGTAGAAGTTTCTTTTTCCGTAGCCTCTTCTGATACACTTTCTGTAGATGGCTTTGCTGCATTTACCTGCCATACGCCATAACTGGTTCCAAGCATTGCCACCATCAGCACGCCTGCGATTACACGAATCGCATATTTATTTTTGAATTTATTCTTTAATTCTGAAAATTTCATTGTTATGTCCTCCTTCTTAATCTATACCGTTTTGTTCTTGTTGCGGAAACCAGCACTGGTTACGCAGATTACTTTATCAAATATCATAAACAATGAAGGTAGTACAAAGATTACAACCAACATACTAATCAGTGCACCTCTTGCCATCAATGTACATAAGGAACTAATCATATCGATATCAGAATAAAGTCCTACACCAAAGGTTGCTGCGAAGAAACTCAATGCGGATACGATAATGGACTGGATGGAGCTCTGCAGGGCACTTGTAATTGCTTCCTTCTTCTCGGCTCCCTTATATCTTGCTTTTTTATATTTATTGGTCATCAGGATTGCATAGTCAACCGTTGCACCCAGCTGAATGGTTCCGATTACGATGGATGCGATAAACGGAAGCTGTGTACCGGTGTATGCCGGAATACCCATGTTGATAAAGATTGCAAAGTAAATTGCAGCTACCAGGATAATCGGCAGTGATATAGATTTAAATACAACTGCGATGATTACGAAAATTGCTCCGATAGATACTGCACTTACGACTTTGAAGTCATGGTCTGTCGTGGTAATCAGATCCTGCGTACATGGTGCTTCACCAATTAACATGCCATTTTCATCATAGTTCTTAATAATGCCGCTGATGGCATCACACTGTGCATTTACTTCATCTGATGCTACTTTATACTCGGAAGTAATCAGCAGCAGTTCATAATTTTCATTTTCCAGCTCGCCACGGATAGAATCCGGGATGACATCTCTTGGAATTGCCGGTCCGACGATTGCATCCAGACCAAGTGTTGCCTTTACACCATCCACATCATCGATTTCATCAATCATCTTCGATATGGTCTTTGGCTCTAAGCTGCTGTCTACTAAAACAATGTGGGTAGCACCCATATCAAAATTTTCTTCCAGCTTGTTATTTGCTGCAATACTTTCCAGTGAATCCGGCAATGTACCGGCCAGATCATAATATACGTTCGTATTGTTATAACCCCAGATTGCAGGTCCTAAGATTACCAGGAATAAAATAATGAATATGTAATAATGGCTGGTAATCCAGTTTGCAATATTTCCAAGGTCCGGCAGAATAACACGGTGTTTGGTTTTCTCAATTGCCTTGTCAAACACCAGAATCAGGGATGGAAGGATGGTTACGCAGGCGATTACACCGAAGATAACACCCTTAGCCATTACCACACCAAGGTCAAGTCCCAAGGTAAAGCTCATGAAGCATAATGCAATAAATCCGGCTACTGTAGTAATGGAACTTCCGACTACAGAAGTAATGGTATTTGAAATTGCATGTGCCATGGCACGATTCTTATCTCCCGGAAACCGTTCCTGATTCTCCTGATAACTGTGCCACAGAAAAATGGAGTAGTCCATGGTAACACCAAGCTGTAAGACTGCCGCCAACGCCTGCGTTACATAGGAAATTTCCCCTTTTATTACGTTACTTCCCAGATTATATACAATTGCCATACCGATACTTAATAAGAAAAACAGTGGAATAATTGCGGAATCCATGGTCAGGGAAAGTACCAGAACAGATAACAGTACTGCAATCAATACATAAAACGGAACCTCTTTGTTGGTCAGATCCTTAATGTCTGTTACAACTGCTGACATACCACTTAAGTAACACTGTTTTGTTGTAATTCCTCGAATCTCTTCAATGGCATCCATTGTCTCATCTGCTGACATGGAAGTATCAAACAAAATCGCCATCAGCGTACTGTCCGATTCATCATTGTTGAATATGTCATAAATCTCATCCGGCAAAACATCCATTGGTACGGATAAGTCTGCCAGTGAATCATACCAGATAACAGATTTTACATGGTCTACATCTGCAATCTGTTCCCGAAGGGTGGAGATATCTTTATCTTCCATACCTTCAATGACACATAGGGAAAATGCTCCTGTACCGAACTCATCTACCAGAATATCCTGTCCTTTCATGGACTCTAATTCACCTGGCAGATAGGAAAGGATATCATAGTTAACCCTTGTGTTAAAGTAACCAAATGCTGCTGGAATCAGTAAAGCAAAACTGATAATGAGTATCAGGACTCTGTGCTTTACGACGCCCTTTCCAAATTTAATCATCTCTTTACCATCTCTTTCTTTTTCATGTTTTTCTAGGTAAGAGTATAAAAAAAAAGACTGCATTCGAACATATGCAATCTTTTTTGGCTGTATCAATCCAATATACAAATTGTAGAATCTGTAACAGTTGCTATACATATCTGCCAATTTGTATATTAATTATCGCCTATAATATCTGCGATAGAATTGCGAATCATATAATTATAAATATCCGACATCTCTTTTGCAGGCATAGACATTCCACTTTTTATCCAGGTAATTACCAGAAAACATAAGGACTGGGCATGATACCGGGCAATCCGCTCTTTTGTAAGCCATGGCGATGGAATCTTCTTATCCAGATTCTTCTCTTCCAATACTTCTATCAGTGTTCCCGTAATGCATTCCTTTACAATATCTTCAAAAGAGTTCTGTCCCTCTAAGCGGCTTGCTTTGGTATAGAAATCTTTTTCTTTTTCAATACCCGCAAATATAATAATCAACGCCTGATCAATCATTCCATTCTGAATCAACGGCTTTACCGGTTCTAATAATTCAGTCCGGATAATCCACTCTAACAGTTCATACTTATCCTGAAAATGATTGTAAAAGGTCGGGCGGATAACTCCCGCTTTATCGGTTATCTCTTTGATTGTAATCTTTTCTATAGGTTGCTTGATTGTCAGCTCTTTTAGGCTCTCCGCAAGCAGTGTATCGATTGCGTTCCTTCCCTGATTTGTCATAACTTCCTCTCATCTTCTTATCAAACAGCCGTCTAAACGACCAGTCGCACTATGGTGATACTTCTTGCTTCCTTATTATTCTTAAGGTCTATGATTTCTCCTGTATCACAGACTTTTACAATCGGGCGAAGCACAAATCCCTGATAATTATGCTTTACTACTGCCATTCTGCCATCAGAAAGTTCCACTTCACAGCCCGCCGGATAGACAGCTACCCAGCGTAAAAATACTTCCACCAGCTTCGGATCAAACTCCGAACCGTTCATTGCCATTATATATTCAATGACATCTGCCGGCGGCATCGGATCACGGTATGGCCGTTTTGAAATCATGGCATCATACACATCTGCCAGCTTGATAATTCTTCCATAAATACTGATTTCATCACCAGATTTTCGCATCGGATAACCTTCGCCATTATAGCATTCATGATGTTCTAATACACCAAGATATACTTCCGGTGCGAAATCAAAATTATCCCTCAGGAACTCATATCCTAACTTCGGATGCTGTAATACGATTCTTCTTTCTTCCTCGGTCAGTGCACGACGTGCATTTAATATATCTATCTCTAAGAATTTCTTTCCGATATCATGAAGTAATGCAGCCGTAGTAAGAATGCGGAGCTCATACTCATCCATTCCATAATGTGCTCCGATTACTGCAGATAAAATTCCCACATTTACAGAATGAAAATAAGTATAATCATCATAATTCTTAAGACTCATCATGTTATACATTACTTCTTCATTTTCCAGAAGACTGTCCACCACCTGCATGACAGCTTCCCGAATCTGCCATTCCTGTTCGCTGACATCTTCCTCTTCCATACGGTCAATAAACAGATGATGTACTATTTCCAGGCTCTTTGAGTGAATAGACGGCTTAATTACTTCGGCAATCTCTATTTCTTCAGAAAACTTATCATCAATATAAAGACCCGGATAACCCATCTTATCCAGATTCTCTATCTGCTCCTGATTTAAAATCTGATGTCTGCCTAAAAGCATGACTCCCTGACCGTCTAATATGTCCTGAGCCAGTACCATTCCGGCCTCCACCTTTTTTATTGGTAGATAACGCATCTAAATTGCTCCTCTTTGTCTTTTGTTACCCCACACGCCTATTCTATAACATTTTATCTGCGATTACAACTTTTTTACTCATCAAATTCTACCGTCACAAAAAAGCCCTTCGGTGTTTCCTTTACATCCACTACCGTCCCTTCGGTAGACTTCAGGCGTTCCCGGAAGGTATAATTTGCTGACATTGCAAATGCATTTCCAAGTGTATAGTAATAGGAAGTCGGCAGCTTACTCTCTGTCACCGGTAACACATCTCCTACTTCCAGTAACCCGGTTCTCTCCATTTTAAACTCCATCTGCCGCATTGATAATACGCCTCCTGATTATGCTTCTAAATTATTCATTTTCTTCTGAATCTTCTTCTACTACTTCTACATCAATGGCTTCTGCCGCCTGTTTTGCCGCTTTGACAGCACCTGCCACACGATATACTACAAACAAATCACTCAGTCCGTCATAAATCAGTGCAATTCCTACGATTACCATAGCAATCTGTACCATCTCGATGGCTTTCCAGATTAATAATATTCCGAATGCAAAATTAAGAATTGTAATCAAAAGCAGGATTCCCCATGCTGTGTCACCATTCTGCTTTGCTTCGATGGTCATCCGTAAGTCTTCCAGACCATGCATCAGCAATACAACTCCGATTACTACCGGGAATATCTTTGCAAAGTTCAATGGCTGTACCAGAATCCATACACCCAAAATAACCAGTGCAATTCCGGTTGCCAGTCCCAGCCTGCTTTCCAGTTTATTTCTCATATAAGAAATAATATGTCCGATTCCCATCACGCATAAAATAGCTGCTAAAATATAGCAAAGTACCTTTGTTACCTGCGTAGGCCATATCATAAGAATAACTCCCAGTGCCACACAAAGAATAGCGGATAATATAACATCTGCTTTGATTCTCTTTAATGTTTCCTTCATAATAAATACGCTCCTTCCACTTGTTTTTTTATTTAATTTCTTTCCTTTATTTTGCAGTAATATCTGCATAGGCTGCTCCGGTTACTGCTGCTAAGTCTGCCGGAGATAACGCCATGGATGTGCCGATTCTTCCGCCACTGATATAGATTTTATCAAACTGTTCCATACTTTTATCTAAAATGGTCGGAAACTGTTTCTTCATTCCAAGGGGACTGCAGCCGCCTCTTACATAACCGGTAATCTTTGTAATATCTTTTACATGAATCATTTCTACGGATTTCTCACCGGCCGCCCTTGCTGCCGCCTTTAGATCCACCTCTTCTGCAATCTGTACCACAAAGACATAATATGCCCTGCTTTTTCCCTGCATGACCAGTGTCTTATAAGTCTGTTCCACCGGTGCTCCGGTCAGCTCTGCCGTATGCAGTCCGTCAATAAATTCATCACATTCGTAATTTAAGATTTCATATGCCACTTTATGCCGGTCTAAAATCCGCATGGCATTGGTCTTTACTTCTTTCCCCATGGTTTTATGCTCCTTTTGGGTTCTTTACTTTTTTGAAAGTCTCTGTTTTAACCAGAGCTGATTTGCATGTTACTCATCCGCTCCATTCACATAGTTTTCTAAAAAAGAATGTTTTACCCCATCTTTCTTATAAGCGATAATGGTACTTAAATTTACATTTTCCACACTACGGAAGATATTATTTTCCACATATGGATTTACTTCCTTTAATCTGGCAATCAGCTGTTTGATTTCCATCCGCTTTGACACGGTACGTCCATCCGGGTCACAGGTGGTACAGGTATCGGTAAAATGGCAGGCACACTGGATAAAATGCAAATCATTATAATCTCTCCAGTGCTTGATATCATCCTCCCGGATTAAATACATCGGTCGAATCAGTTCCATTCCTTCAAAATTCGTGCTGTGTAGCTTCGGCATCATGGTCTGTACCTGTGCACCATAGAGCATTCCCATTAAAATAGTCTCAATGACATCATCATAATGATGTCCCAGCGCAATCTTGTTACAGCCTAATTCCTTTGCCTTGCTATATAAATAACCGCGGCGCATTCTTGCACACAGATAGCACGGAGAATTCTCAATCTCATATACCGCATCAAAAATCTGTGTTTCAAATACCGTAATCGGAATCTGCATCAGTTCTGCATTCCGTTCAATCACTTTACGGTTCATCTCACTGTATCCCGGATCCATCACTAAGAATACCAGTTCAAACTGGAATTTATTATGCCGCTGCAATTCCTGAAAGAGTTTTGCCATCAGCATGGAGTCCTTACCACCGGAAATACATACTGCCACTTTGTCTCCCGGTTGCAACAGCTCATATTCATTGATTGCTTTCGCAAATTTACTAAAGATTGCTTTATGAAATTTCTTGCGGATGCTCTTCTCGATTTCCTGACAGCGTTCCTCTTTCTCTGATGTTTTCTTCTGGAAACTATCCATCAGATATGCGCCATAACCGCCCTCTAAGCTGACTGCATCAAAACCTTCTTCCCTTAGTCTTTCCGCTACTCCGATACTGTTGATTCCTTTGGCACAAAATAGTATCAGACGCTTGGCCGCCGATAGTTCCTCTTTTCTCAAAAAAATCTCCTGCTCCGGCAGATTGACTGCTCCCTTGATACTTCCATAGCGGAAGGCATCCTCATTTCTGATATCGATTAACTGGTATTCCCCAGCCTTATATTCTTTTAATTGTGCCAGATTAATCTCAGTATCTGCCATGCTTCCGCTCCTTACTTTCAATTTTCTCTTATTTTATACTAGGCGTTTTCTTTTATCAATACCTTCTGTTTCCATTTTCCGCTCCGCCACCGTAAAATCATTCCCACTGCCCGGACACATTCATCCATTGCCATACCGATATATGCTCCACAAACCAGCAATCCTAGATGAATTCCGAAGAAATAAGATCCCCCCACCGCACACAGGTACATGAATATCGCAGCAATCACTGTAGTAAATACCGCATCACCGCTGGTCTTTAAAGCATTTCCGTATACCAGATTAGTCACCCGTCCAATTTCAAGGACAATATCAATTGCCAGAAGCTTTCCAACCAGAGATACCATCTGTGGATCATCCGTAAACATCCGTATCAGCCAATGGGACGATAAAGCAAAAATGCTCTCCAGTATCGTCGCAACAATTACACCCACAACTGCTGCTTTTCTGGTTCCTTTATCACAGGCTTCATAATCCTGTGCACCTATCCGCCAGCCGACCATAATTGCATTTGCCTGGGCTAACGCTGCACCTACGCAGTAAGAAAAATTTGTAATCTGTATGGCATAGGAACGGGCTGTTACGTTCATTCCATTGGCATCCATCTGATTTAAGAAACGGATAATCAAAGTCATTGCCACATTATATAGTGCTGTTTCCATGGCAGAAGGCAGTCCGATCTTGACAATCTGTCCGAATACCACACGGTTCTTAAGCCTCTCCTTCTTCTCCTTCGCATGAATATAATAATGTCCGAAGCAGATTACCAGGCCAAGATTCAATACCCTTGAAATTACTGTTGCTGCAGCAACTCCTGCTACTCCATAGTGGAACCCAAAAAGGAATACTGCATTTAAGATAAAATTTAAAATGTTGGCAGATACCGTTGCCACAAGAGGCTGTCTGGTATATCCAAACGCTCTTAAGTAGCTGGAGAAAATCGGAATCAGTGCGTTTAAAATGCATCCGCCTCCCACAATCCTAAGATATGTTTTTGCATACTCCATCAGAGAATCTGCCACACCAACCGCTGATAATATCATTCCTGACTGGAAGAACAAAAATACCGCAAGAATTGCTCCTACAATAGCGTTAAATAACATGCCAAGCTGTCTTGCCTGATATGCAATCCCCTCTCTTCCGGCACCGATATACTGCGTCATAACCGCAATCATTCCGGCTGAAATAACAGAAAACATAATGATAAAAATACCTATATAGGTATTGGCTGTTCCAACAGCACCGACTGCTGCATCTCCCACAGATGAAAGCATCAGTGTATCCACCATGCCGGAAAGCATATAACATAATGTTTCCAGGCAGATTGGTACAAACAATTGTCCAAGGGTTTTCTTTTGTTCCACGTTTTGTCCTCTTTCTTTTCTTTCGATAGTTCTTTACATTTTATAATTTATCTTTTTGAATGGCGTCTGTGTAGTCTGCCAAGACGGGATGCGGTATCAGGGTGTAAGTAGTATCTGGAATTTGTTTTTTCGTTGTCTCTGTTCCGGCAACCGGTGCAAAGTCACATCCCTGTTCCTATGCACCTCGCTGGTACATCCCTGTACCAGCGTTGCCAGATAAAGAACAAATTCCAGATACTACTAACAGCCCCGATAAGCATCCCTGCTTTGGCAGACTACACAAACGTTTATCTAAATAGCAAATACTAAATAGCAAGCTGCAAATAATAATAAAATCAATAGCTATGCGCAATTACAAGAAAATCCTGCGGACGCAAATGTAACAAACTTACATTTATTTTTGGTCTGCAGGATTTTATTTTACTGCGCTATCTGACTTTTATGCTGCCGGCTGTTCAGACTGTTTATCATGCATTACCAGCTTCAGCAGAATCGGGGTAATCAATGTTGTCACGATTACTACCAGTACGATTGGTGCGAAGAATCTATCATCTAACATGCCGCACTGATATCCCTTCTGGGCAACAATTAACGCAACCTCACCACGGGAAATCATTCCGACACCAATCTGTAATGCTTCTTTATTTGTATAGCGGCAGAACTTTGCGCCCAGTCCGCATCCAATCACCTTGGTCAGTAAAGCAATCCCTAAAAGGATAATGGTAAATCCTACCATAGAACCTGTCATTCCGTCTAAGGATGTCTTAATACCGATACTTGCGAAGAATACCGGTGAGAAGAATAAGTAAGACGGAAAATTGATTCTGTCTTTTACATATTCACCGTTCTTCATGCTGCAAAGCATCAGTCCTGCGAAATATGCACCTGTAATATCTGCAATGCCGAAGAATTTTTCTGATATATAGGATAATAAGAAGCAGAATGCCAGTGCAAATACAGTAACACGTCTTTTCTGACCTTCGCTTTCAATTAATGGTTTGCATTTTGATACCAGGAAGAATAAGATTCCGATTACAATAAAGTAAAGAACGATCTTAACCATAACAGTAACCGGATTTACGCTGGTATCCTTTAAGCTCGTTACAATGGTAAGTACAATAATTCCAAGAATATCGTCAATAACAGCTGCGCCAAGAATGGTTGTTCCGACTCTTCCCTTTAAACGTCCCAGTTCACGCAATGTTTCTACTGTAATACTCACAGATGTTGCTGTCAGCACAACTCCGATAAAGACAGATTTCAATACCTCCTGATAATCTGTAAAATCTGTATGGAAATATAATGCATACCCTAAAAATCCACCAATCAGAGGAACAATAACTCCGATTAAAGCAACGATAAAGGATGCCAATGCATTTGCCTTGATTTCTTTCAGATCAGTCTCCAGTCCTGCGGAGAACATCAGGAAAATAACTCCGATTTCAGCTGTGATTTCAAGGTATACTCCGTTGGTTCCATCCAGTGTGATAAGTTTTAATACAGATGGTCCTAAAATAATACCGGCTGCCAGTGCTCCTACTACTGCCGGCATATGCACTTTTCGTGAGAAAAGTCCTAATACTTTTGTTGAAATTAAAATAATTGCTAAAAAAAGCAGAAATTCATAAGATTCCATAATATGACCTCTTTCCTTCCTTCTCTTGTTTTTTCTTTTTACATTCTCCTAAACCCGGAACTATGTTAACTCTTTTTGCTGGTAATAGCAATACATTTTTTCTTTTTTTGTTACTTAATATTTATATATTTTCCAGGATTTTTTGTTACTTTTTCACAATTAAAAATCAGTCATTCTTTTTAGCATGAAAAAACAGCCCTTCCGGACTGTTTTTTCGAGGAGTTTAGTTATGAAAATGTTTCATCTATTAAAAGGAAATTATTGCCACTTTTTCAAACGAAAGGAAATCTGTTTTTATTTTCGTGTCCCTTCATTTGATAAATTCATTATATCCATGAAATGTGTCTAAAGTGTGTCAGTTTTCGAAAAGGATTCTAAAAAAATCTAAAAAATTATTCCTATTTAATTTATATTTTATTTAGAATTAAGTAATATTTCGCACAAACGCAGCTTTTCTAATGTTGCAGCGCTGTTTTCAAATATTACCCTGCCTTTTCTGTCTCCGGTATACAATAATTCCTTTTCCATAAGCCGCCGTCTGGTCTCCCGTGCCACACCAGCTCCTCCATCAAAAAATTCCACCGTATTTCCCATCACTTCTGCTATTGCATCCTTTACAAAAGGATAATGGGTACATCCCAAAACGATTGCATCCACCGTTCCCTCACAATATGGTTTCAACAGCCTGTATAAAAATGCCTTTAATCCTGCACTGTTTAATTCTCCACGCTCAACAAATTCCACAATTCCGGGACATGCCAGTGGATAAATCTCCGCATCCTTTTCATACCGTGCCATAAGCCGTTGAAATTTTTCTTCCCGGATTGTCATTGGCGTTGCCATAACAAGTACCCGTGGATGCTCCATAAACTGTACTGCAGGCTTTAATGCAGGTTCAATTCCAACCACCGGTACATCCGGATATTCTTTTCTCAAAATCGAGACATCTGCACTGGTTGCTGTATTACAGGCAATCACTACTGCTTTTGCTCCTTCTGATAACAGGTGTCTCACATGACATTCCGTCAGTTTCCGCACCTCTTCTAAGCTCTTTCCACCATACGGTGCATTTTTAGAATCTCCAAAAAATATATAATTTTCATTTGGCATCAGGCGTACCAGTTCACGTAATACACTTATTCCACCTACACCTGAATCAAATACTGCAATTGGTCTTTCGGTCTGTTTCATGATAGCCCCCTGTTTTCGCATACAAATAGGTTCTCTTCTTTCGTAAAAAACTGCTGAAAACAGTTTTTCCGTTTTCAGCAGCAATTCTTAGTTTTCCCTCGGGCATCTACGCACTCTCCTAATATTGCAGTCCTGCACATCACACGGAGCACAGTCTACCAGTCCTTTTAAGAAGCAGAACGCCTGCCGGCTCTCCTTCTTAGCCGTGTCTTCTTCCCGCGGACACCTGGACACATGCTTTACATTGCAATCCTGAATCTGTCCCGAACTGCAGTCCACAAGCCCTTTCAGGTAACAGAATTTGTTTTCCATTCTTTCCCCTATCTACTCCTTATCACCCCAACATTATAATTTCTAATGTCATCTTTATTCTATCATCTTGGGATGGAATGTGCAAGCCATAACAGACCTGTGTTTTGAATACTTTTCCAGCAAAAACGATTACTTTCTATTTTTCATATAAAAATTTTTCCGGCAGTGTTACTTTAAAATCTTTTGCCAGATGCCGGAATTCATCTGGCTGGATTGTCTGACGTTTCTGACTCTGCATAGATAACATCTTCACCAGTATCTCTGCTGATTTTTCAGCCGTATGCATAAGTCCAAATGTCAAATCAAAATCTTCTCCTGCCGCAAATGTACCATGATGCGCCCAGATTGCCAGATCATATTTTTCCATCAATTTGCTGGTAGCAACAGCTATTTCTCTGCCACCCGGCACCATCCACGGAACAACACCAATTCCATCTGGGAATACAACCGGACATTCTGTTGCCATTTCCCAAAGTTCTCTTGTAAATACTTTATCTTCCAGCGGCAGAACAAAGGTCAGGGCAATGATATTGGTGGTATGTGCATGATATACAACCCGGTAATTTGGATTTTTCTTCTTTTTTACTTCCAGATTCATCAAATGACTCGGTAATTCAGAAGTTGGTCTTCCACCATTTACCAGTCCCCAGACAATACGGTAATTTTCTCCTTTTTCATCCAGTTCTATCATGCAGATGGAATCTTCCGGTTTCAAAATCACATTGCGAAAATACTTGCCGCTTCCAGTTACCAGAAAATATTCTCCTGCAAGATATGGCACAGATGTTCCGATTGGCTGCCATTCTTTACTATTAAAATTTTCTTTTACCATTTCTACTTCTTCCGGTTTTACACGATACGATAAATTACCGCCATTTCTTTCATGCCATCCCTGTTCCCAGCCATCATTTGCCATACGGATGAATCCCTGTACAAATTCTGCATCTAAAAACTTCATTCTCTCTTTTCCTCTTATTATATCTTTCTGATATTTTTCTTTCTCAACTATTATTGTTTGTATGTTCTCTAGTTACGATTTACCAATACTTCTTTTTCATATTTTTCGATTGCATCATAGAAATGTGCATCATCTGTAACACCTTCCCGTCTGCAATATTCTTCCCAGACTTCTCCAATTGGAAGCATCTTTACTGCCTCCTGCATTACCATTAATCTGCCCAGCTGATTGGTATCCTGTAATTCCTTCAACTGTTCATTCGGAGTACATAAAGCCATAAGCAGAGCCTTCTGCCAGCTTCGGAATCCTGTTGCAAGTGCAGAAACACGATTAATGCTTGCATCAAAATAATCCAATGCCATATACACCCTGTCCAGTGCCTGATTTCTTACAATCTCTTTTGCCATTTCCTTTGTTTCATCATCCAGCAAAAGAACATGGTCGGAATCCCAGCGCACTCCTCTTGTAATATGTAATGCAAATTCTGGATAAAAGCACAACATTGCAGGTATTTTATCTGAAACATATTCCTGTGGATGATAATGTCCATTATCCATAAGCGGCATACAGCCCTCATGCATTGCAGCAAAGCTTAACGTAAATTCTGCAGAACCTACCGTATAAGATTCTACTCCGATGCCAAAGACTTTCGATTCCACGCATGGTTTTACGAGATTTTTGTCATATGGTTCTGATAATATCTGCTCTATGGAATCCTTATATCTCATGCGTGGTCCCATTCGGTCTGCCGGCACATCCTTAAAACCATCTCCGATCCATATATTCATAACGCAAGGCATTCCCGTTTCTCTTGCGAAATACTCCGAAATGCGGATACATGCCTTTCCATGTTCAATCCAGAATTTTCTGATTTCCTCATCGGGACTGGAAAGTGTCAATCCATTCTTTACTTTTTCATGTGAGAAAAATGTAGGATTAAAGTCAATTCCCATATGATGTTTTTTTGCAAAAGCAACCCATTTTGCAAAATGCTTCGGCTCTAAAGCATCTCTGTCTGCAAATTCGCCTTCTTCAAAAATAGCATAAGACGCATGAATATTTAATTTTGCTGTACCCGGCATAAGTTTCATTGCTTCTTCCATATCTGCCATAAGCTGTTCTGGTGTCTTCGCTCTTCCCGGATAATTTCCTGTTGTCTGGATTCCACCGGTCAATGCACCATCATTATCAAATCCCATTACATCATCGAGCTGCCAGCAATGGAGGGAAACCGGAACCTTTTTTAACTGCTCCATTGCCTTTTCCGTATCTACTCCCCATGCGGCATATTTTTCTTTTGCCATTTCGTAACTTGTCATACTTTCTAATCTCCTTCTCTATGCTTTATATAATTTAATTTCAAAGGAATGATAAATACACTCCCTCGCTTCTTTCAAATCAGCGAATTCTCCTGCTGTAATCATCTGTACGGAAATATTCCCCAATGCCGTTGCCTCTGTCGGTCCAGCCAGAACTGTTTTTCCGGTATATTTTGCTGTCAGTTTGTTCAGAAAATCTGCATTTGCACCACCTCCAACAATATGGAGTTCCTGATATTTCTGTCCGGTAATTGTTTCTATCTCTTTTGCTGCCATGGCATAACAGTTTGCCAGACTGTTATAAATAACAGCCGCTATTTCTCCGATTGTCTTTGGAACCTGCTGCAGCGTCTCCCAACAAGCACTTCTTACTTCCTCTACCATACTTTCCGGTGCTAAAAATCTTTCATCATTTACATCTACCAGCGAGGTTATTTCTTCTTTCTCTGCCAGTTCACAGATTTCCGCAAAACTCATATCCGGAACAAGTTCTTTTTGAACCGACTGTATCATCCACAATCCCATGATATTTTTTAAGAAACGATAACGATATCCATAACCGCCTTCGTTGGTAAAATTGTAAAGCATACTTTCTTTGCTGCAATCTGCCTGCAGCCGTTCTGTTCCCATCAAAGACCATGTACCAGAACTGATATATAAGGTCTCTTCTTTCCGGGACGGCACTGCTACAACTGCTGATGCTGTATCATGTGTCGGCGGCAGAATCACCTTGCAGTTAAATCCCACCTGTTTTTGAATCTCCTGTTCAAGTTCTCCGACTTCACATCCTGCCATTTTTATCTCTTGAAAGATATTCCGCTTTATTCCAAGCTTTTCAATCAGTTCATCATCCCAGTCTTCCGTTGCCGGATTTACCAGCTGTGTTGTAGTTGCATTCGTATACTCCTGCACTTTCCTGCCTGTTAACAGGAAATTAAAATAATCCGGAACCATCAAAAAAAGTTTCTGCACGTTCTAACTGGCCTGGTTCTTTTTTCTTTAATGCCATCAGCTGGTAAATTGTATTAAAAATCTGTTTTTGGATTCCTGTTCTCAAATATAACTGTTCTTCCGTTATTAATTTGTATACCTCTTCATCCATTCCATAGGTCCGCTTATCCCGGTAAGCAACTGTTTCACCAATTCTTCTGTCATTTTCATCTAAAAGCACATAATCCACTGCCCAGGTATCAATTCCCATGCTATATGGAATTTTTCCAAGTTCCGCACACTTTTTCATTCCTGAAAGAATTTCCTGAAACAGTCTTCTGACATTCCACACTTTATAACCTTTCCGATCAATCATTTCATTAGAAAAGCGGTAGATTTCTTCTAAAACTATTTTTCCATCCTCTAAGTGTGCCAGCATGTGTCTGCCACTGGATGCGCCAATGTCCACTGCAAGATAATATTTTGTATTCATTTTCACACTCCTTCTTCCTGTTCGTTAATCTAAATCTAACAAAAATAAGGACAGTTTTTTAGCCTCTCATTAGACCAAAAAACTGTCCTTATTTTCCTTGTTTTAAATTCTTATATGCACGTCTTTCTTATGTAAATCACGATATTTTTTTGGTGTCATTCCATAGCGTTTCTGAAACTGCCGATAGAAATAGCTCTGGTTTTCATAACCAACTTCCAGTGCAATGTCCTCCACCGTAAGTTCAGTCTCTACTAACAGATATACTGCCTTTTGAAACCGTTTTCTCTGCAATAGTTCCTGAAATGTATATCCTGTTTTCTGCTTCATCAATTTACTCAATACTGTCATCGACTGATGGGTATCTTCCGCAATCTTAGTCAGATTTGCATTCTGGCAATCACTGTTAATATATTCCATCACCGCCTGTACAACAGTTTCCTTATAATCAAGGGATGAGTTATGGCTCAAATTTTCCAGATGATTCAACAGATATAAAAATACAAGCCCCATGGTATACTGATTGGCAATATCTTCATTACAATGTGTATGCAGCATGGATTCTATCATATTTTCCATCAGATTCTCCACCTGTAAATCTTCTTTTAAACGAAATAGCAGATAATGGGAAACCGGATTCTTCTGCCGCATTGCACCAATTACAAAATCAGCCAGTACATTTTTCTCATGCAGCATCGTAAGTGGAACTTCAAAAAATTCCGGTAATGCAATAAAATTAATTCCAATATCTTCATACTCAGCCCTTTTTATTGCATGTGACACATGCTGGTTCAGCATCAGCACATCTCCTTTACGCAATACCAGTTCTTTTCCTTCTATATAATGTGTAATACTGCCCTGTACCACATACATCATTTCCACATAATTGTGCCTATGCTCCGGGAAATCCACAAACCGGCTGTGTGGACGTACCGTAATCAGCTTTCCACGCTGCAGTAATCTTTTTCTGTCAATCTCTGTCAGGTTATCTTTCGCATACAGACTTTGTTCCACCGTACTTTGTCCTGATTTATATTTCTTTTCTTCCTCCGATATTATCATCAATTCGTCCAGAAGTTCTTTTCTCATCCCGTTTTCTCCTCAATGAAACTTTTCCTAAAAACAACAATACAGCCAATATGCTTCCAGAAGCTGCCAGTAATACAAAAGTCTGCTGCCATTCCGTCTCATCGCCTGTCTTAATCTCCTCTGTTTCCAGTGGAGTCACAGGTTCCTCCCTTTCTTCCTGCGGTTCCTGAGGTCTTGAAACTGCCTTCCTTGCCAGCTTTAAATCCACTACCGCATCCTTCATCCAGACATACTTTCCATCACCTGTTTTTTCGATATTCTCCATAAAACCAGGCAGTGTAATCAGATACGGATCTGCCTGATAGATTTCATCGGATAAATAAAGCGGTTTCATACAAACTAAATATACTCCGGCTTCCATTCCATCCTTGTTTCCTGTATTATCTGTCAGTTCAATCTCTGCATCCGGTTCTGTCTTTGCACTCTCATCCCATTCGGTAACCCCAAGAGATGCCGCCACATCTTCTGCTTTTTTCTTATATTCACGGGCGGATGATTCCACGGATAACTCCTGTATATTTAACCCGGAATATTTTTCTAAATCACGGTATTCCCCTGTCTCTGTAATATCTGCAATGCGATATAGCCTAAGCTCCAGCTTCTGCTCTTTTAAAGCTGCACGGTATGCATTTGGAATTTCAAAAGTAATAGAACATGGTTCCGATACCGGAATATTCTCCTCTGCCCGTACACTCTCTGGCTGCAGACCAGCAAAACATATCATTATGAATAGTATTTTACAAACTATTTTATTCCTGTGCTTTCTCCCTTTTGTTCCATGGCTGCTTTTTTTCTTTATCATCCAGATGATACTTCTGCATATTACAATGGAGCCTATAGCAGCTATTATTCCAATAAAAATCCATGCCAGATAATTCGTATGAATGCTTTTCTTTGCCTGTCTTTCCTGCTCCTTCTCCTGTTCCTCTACATAAGGCACTCTATGTCCACGCACCAATAAACGCTGCGTATTTACACCATATGGCGTACAGGTAACCAACGTTACATAATCCTTTCCTTCTTCTACATTTAAAATCTCTGTATCTTCCGGCATCACAGTTTCTATCTGATCCACTTCGTATGCCAGAATCTCATCTAATATATATAAGTAGAACTGGTCTCCTTCTTCCAGTAAATCGAGGTCTGTAAACAGGGACATTCCTGGAATTCCCCTATGTGCTGCTATAGATGCATGTGTTGACGTTCCACCGATGGGCAGCGATGAACCCTGGATATGTCCTGCTCCTTTTTGTAATACCTCTTCTCTGGAAGTATGATATACAGGTATAATTTCGCCAATCTTCGGAATAGACAGATAACCCATCATACCATCCCCATTCTGATTCAGGCAGGACATATATTCACTATCCTGCTGTGTTACTTCCTCCTGTTCTGCCTGAATGAAACTATCAGGAATTACAATTGGCTGCAACCGCTCGTTATATGCCGCTGCTTTCTCCCACTCCTCTTCTAAACTGGTATCCTCCGCTTTTTCTGCATTTTCATGCTGATATTCTTCAAACTTTAATTTGCTATTATACTCGTTCCACATATTAGAAAACATTGGATAAAGCAGCAGGGCAAAGCCTGTCAAAAAGCCAACTGCCATGAGAAACATTAATGTTTTACGTACAGATTCTTTCATTCTACTTTGCCCTCTCTTAATTATTTTACCTGTTTTCTTTTTCTCAATGAAACAAACATTGTTCCAAATCCTGCCATTAAGACAACTGCTGCAACAGTCAGTGCAATCATTCCTGCTCCACCTGTCTCCGGTAAGGTAATAAGTGGTGTATTATTAATTCCAAACGTATCTGCATTTGCAGCATTGTCTGTTGTATTTATTGTTCCATTATCCAGCTTTTCATGTGTAAAAGTAATAGAATTTCCAGTTGCGCCATTTACTCTTACCGTATAATTCTTTAATTCTCCTGTCAGTTCATTATAAGTCGGTGTGATTACAATCGTATAAGTAGTCTTATCCAATGCATATCCCAATGGTGCCTTGGACTCTTTTAAAGTATATGTACCTGCATCCAGACCGGTTGCTGTCAGCTGACCATTGTTTTTTGATACAATATAATCATATGTTCCACTTGTCTCGGTAGTATATTCACCATCACTGGTAAAATATAACTGCTTTCCATTTGCATCAAATAACTTGAACTGTGCACCGTCCAGTGCTACTTTATTATCAAGTTCTGTCGTTGTCTTTACACCATATTTGGTAATCTCTGTAGTTTTCTCAGAACCAGTTCCATTTACCAGAGTATCAAATCCAAATGTATAATGATGTGTGATATCCTGCATCGGATCACTCATATCAGTACCGGATGCTACCGTAGAATACTTTAAAGTTGCTTTATTCTCATCTGAATCAAAGTTTACTTTTTGCTTTCTCATTTACTTTTGCCTGATAAGTAATTGCAATCGTATTTCCTGCATACTGATAAACATCCTCACCATATAAATCTAATGTAAAACCACTTGTGGAGGTTGTAATATTGGTTGAAGTACATTTCTTGTTTGTTACAAATAAATCATTGATGGATGTTCCTTCTAATTTAATAGAACTTACATCCAGAGTCAGTCCATCTGTGAGTGAATCCTTAATATTATAATGTAACTTATCAGATAACCAGGATCCCTGATAATCCGGAATTGTCATCGTAATCTTAAATTCTACTGTGTCTCCAATATTCGCATCCCCATATTTATATGCATTTCCATTTTCAATTACTTCCTTCTTCATGGTTGGATCGCTGGATTTCTTCGCTGCTACATGAATCACTCCGTTTTCATCTGCAATAGATGCTATTCCAGTACCGCTGTACTGATAATTTACCGCAACCACATTACCACTATAAGAATATTCTTTGACCTGTTTATTTGCAGCGATTACATATAAACCGGGTTTTACATTTGATACACTATAGGAACCATCTACAGCATTATACTGCATGTGTAATACAGTCTTATCTACAACAGCATCTCCTTCTCCATCATGTAAATCCCAGTCATCAGCTCCCATTGTTGAATTCAGATTCATATAAAAATAAACCAGATCATCTGTATCCACTTTGCCATCTTTTACTCTCGACTCAACATTTCCCTCCGGATTGTATTTCCAGTAATGATTTCCATTTGCATCTACTGCATCAATTGCAACTGCATATGCATAAACATTACATCCTTCCTCGATTCCGGTTACCTGAATCGTAGTGACAGAATCTGCCGCCCTAACCGTTTTCGCCGGCAGAATTATACTAAGTACCAGCATTACTGCCATCATCATTGCCTTCCATCTTCTTACTCTCTGTTTCATATTCTCTCTCCTTTACTTGTTCAGACAATTATCAAAGCGGTGCTCAAAGCCGCCTTGCAATCGTCCAGTTTATATCAACACTGTCAATCATTCTTACATTTTTAGGGAATTTAAAAAAAACTAAGTTATACTACTGATTGGGGAAGAACCTATACTTTTTGCTGGCGTTGGGAAATCACCAGCATTAGTACGGCAAAAAAACTCATGAAAAGTGTACCGATAACCGCAAGCGGATAGAGCCCTCCACTTTTTGTTTCTGGCATACGATATACTGCTTTATCTATAATTGAAAGTGTTAATACCTTATTTACCGCATCATATGATGCCTCTCCATAACCTGCCCCACCCTGCGTTACTTCTATTTGTGAAGCATCCTCATTTATACTTAAGATAATATCTTCCATTATTTCATATCCCACAGGTGCATGTGTTTCCCGCAGAATATAGGTTGTATTACATGCAAGCTGCAGTGGTTCTCCATTTGTATCTGTAAATTCTAATTCTCCGATTTCATGTCCATCTGTTCCATCCGAACTTGTAAGCGATATAATTTCCGTTTCGCCGGATGATTCCACCTGATATAACGTAAATTCTGCACCAGACAAAGCCAATGCATCAATTACTTTTGTTCCATATTTTCTTGCCTGTAAAGTCCATGTCGGTGGTTTTTCCTCATCATAAACAGAAAATACTATGGCATCTTCCTGCCTTGTCACACGCCAGTCCCCATATTCTGTTGTGCCACCTGCATCTGCCCCGGAAAGTGTATTTCCATCTTCCAATAAAACGTCATTGATAAATACCTGATTTTCTTCTTTTATCCTGATATCTATCTCATCTGACATCAGATAAAAGTTTTCCGGTGCTTCTGCTTCTTTTAATTTATAATGGGCTCCTTTTGAACAGGTAAATTCTGAGCCATTTAAATCCAGCAGTTTTACCGTACCATTTGTATCTGTTGTTCCGTTTGCCACCAGTGTAACCGGTTCTTCTGCTGTATATAATTCAAAATGCGCTCCTGAGAGTCTCTGCTGGTATTCTGTGTCACGGTACTTATCCACCTGAATGGTATAATCTATATTTTCTTCTAACAGTTCCGTAGAATTCTTCAAAGTAAACACAATTTCTTTATTCACCAGCATTCCTTTGTCGCCATATGTAGAATTCACTACCTGTTCAGACGTTCCAAGCACTTTGTTATTGGCAACCACTTCTACAACTGATACTGTCTTTCCGGTACTTTCATCCAGCTTATGTTTAATTTCAATAACAGCTAATTCACCTCTTGCCACATACCCATCCGGCGCAGTATCCTCTGTCAAAACATAAGTTCCATCATCTACCATTAACTTTCCCATTTTCTCAGCATCCAGATAAATATAAGTTTCACCGGCCGCCACGCCATCTTCTTCCATACCGGTTGTTCCACTTATTCCGATATCTTCATAACGCACTGTTCCGTCTTCCGCTATATTCTTTTTCTTAAGTGAAAATACAGCCCCATTTAATCTGTCATCCGTTCCAATATCCCGTTTTGATATTTTGATACTATAGTACACAGCATAATCTTCCTCTAATTTATCCCGTTCTGTATAAATCAGATAATTATAATTCTGCATCTGTCTTTTGTCTCCTGGTGAATCAGAAGCCTGAATCAGCATGGTCTGTCCCTTTACATCTTTATAGGTATACTTCCTGCTGTACAAATCTGCCTGATAAGACGGCCAGTTGGACGGATATTCCTTTCCAGCCATTTCATTCTTCGTCGGGTCAAATCCCGCCGAAATCATCAATCCTTTTGTAGAATTAATAAAATAACTGGAATAAGTATAAAATTCTTCCTGTGAGATTGGATTTTGCGAAGTTCCTTCGGTCTGTGTCGCATTTTCAATAACTGTATGTCCGGTACAGACTGCATTACTGTTGGGATATGCTGAATCAATATCTATATATCCATCTCCCACTACAACAAGCCTGTCTGTAACCTTAATAAAATGCTTCGTCGTGCTTGCCCAGTTATTCTGGTGCAGATATACAATTCCTTCTATATCTATAACACCCTCTATTCCAAAATATCCATAATTATATATGGCATTTTTAGTCTTATTTCCATTATAAGCTGCGCAATGTATCACAGCCTTGCTTTCACCGCCCTCTTCTTTCTTCGTTCCACCTTTCATATAGAAATAGCCTGGTCCATCTCCGGAATCATCTACATAAACAGCAGCTCCTTCTGATGCATTACAATTTTCAATTGTACCTCCATACATATAAAAAGACGGTTTCTTCCCGGAGAAAGTGCTTGCCACATATACTGCACCGCCATACTGTGATGCCTGGAAATTACGTATAACTCCACCATACATGTGGAATACCGGTGTTCCCATATTACTTCTGGATAAATTCACGCAGCCACCACTCTGTGGAAGCTTTGTCATATTCTCCCCCTCCAATGTTCCACCATATAAATTTACTGTGCCGCCACTATAGATCCAGATTAACTGACATGATGCGTAAATGACACCTCCACCGGCAGAATCCCGGATATTGAGTACTGCATTATCGCTGCATAACATAAAACTTGCGTTATTCTGCATCGTCATCTTATGGCCATTCAAATCAATATCCAAAACACCATTTAACTGACAAATGCCTGAAGCTGTCACATCCTCTGTCAAAGAAATTGTTCCTCCACCGTTATAACTGCCCAGTGAAATCGTGCCACTTCCATAAGTCTGTGAAAAAAAGGCTATCTTGTTTTCTTCTGTATTATCTACATCTTCTGTGTCCTCTGTTTCTTCTGTACTCTGCTCTAACTCACCTATCTCTGTTTCATAAATTTCTTCACCATTTTCCTGCTCTTTTGCATTCGCATTCTGTACAAAAGACAGCAGAAGTAATAGTGTTACCGCTAATAATGCCTGTACTATATGAAATTTATGTTTCCTTTTTCTCCCACAAAAAAGCATTTTCCCTCTCCATTAAATATCTTCTTTAATAAACACTATATATTAATAAACCTTTCTGTCTCTCCTTTAAGTCCATTTGATACGGTCTGATTTACATATGACTGCTCTTTGATATCTTCTACTGCTTTTGCCAAATCCTCGACACTTCCTGCGAAGACCTGTAACCCTTCCGAGCTTTCATCGATAGACGTTGCTATGGTATCCATGTTTTCTTTCATTTCATCCATTGCCTGATACATATCCTGCACATTATGATTGATTGTTCCGCAAAAATCTCCCATATAGTCTGCATCCGGGCGGTAGCGGGAAGCCATCATTTCAAAACCGTTATAATCCTGCAATATGTTCTGATTTAAGAACTCCATCATTTTTTCCACCTGTTCAATCAGTGTGCTGACTGCTGTGGTCACAGACATATTAATTGTCTGTATCTCACCCATCGTCTCCCGGCTATTATCTGCCAGTTCCCTGATTTCAGATGCTACTACTGCAAATCCTTTTCCCGCTTCTCCTACTCTTGCAGCCTCTATTGCAGCATTCAAAGCCAAAAGATTAGTCTGTTCTGCAATTCCAAGAATCTGTTCTGTCAGATTTCCTATTTCATAGATTTTTTTGCTTCCTTTTAAGCTGTCCGCAATGCTATGTCCTAAACTGCCAATCATATCATTGGTTTCTTTTTTGCTTTCTGCTGTTTTTTTCTCGATATAATCTGCCCGTTCACGCATTTCATCTACGAATTGAACTCCATTTCCGGTTTCCTCTGATATATCTCTGACATTTTCTACTATTTTTCCAACTCGTTCACTAACCTGTCCGGAACGGTCATTAATTTCCATGATTCCTGCAGATAACTCTTCAATTACAGCTGACATATTCATGGTCTCTTCTCCGATATTTCCAGCCTGCCTGTTCATTTTATCTGCAACTTCGTCCATATCGGATGAACCATCTTTTAACTGCTTCATGATATTTTGTAATTTTTCTACAAAAAGATTTACTCCTGTAACCAGTTGTCCTATCTCATCCATCCTTTTTACCGGAATCCGGATGCTTAAATCTCCATTTCCATTCTGGATATCCTCTACCATCTGGTTTAACTGTAAACTTGCTTTTTTGAGTGGCTGAATAATCGCCTTATTCACCAGTATGTATGTAACTAAGCAGATAATCAGAAAACATATGCCGATTGTTACACTGATAAGATAAGTTTTTTTGGTCCGGGCTTTCATATTCTGTGAACTGCGTTTTACATTCTCATCTAACTTTTCCTGAAAATCATTGCATGCCGACTCCCGCGCCTGTATTTTTTCTAATGCACTGCCTCCAATGATGGATTTTGCTTTTGCAATATCTCCATCATCTCTTGCCTGTCTGCATTCTTTCAATTGCTCCATCAGTTCTTTATTTACACTGCTGTAAGTCATAAAACTGTCGGTTAAACTCTGCTCTGAAATATCTTTGGTCAGCTTTTCCATTTCCGTGAGATACTGGGCAATGGCTTCTTCCTCTGTTTCCATATTTCCACTGATATCCCCGGCAATCAGCATGTCTTCATCACTGAGTGCGGTTAAAATATTGGCATATTTCTGACAGGTTTCAATTTTCTTTTCCACTCTTCCATAATATTTCTCCATGGAAATATAGCCATCCGTAACAAGCTGCTCTGCCTGTTCAATTTTTGTTACCTCTCCGATAATTACCGTAATTCCAATTACCATTACCAGAAATAAACCAATTGCCATAAATAGAAATTCTTTTTTTATTGTTTTCTTCATATTTACACCTTCTCTAAGGACGCATGTTTAAAATTTTTTCATATTTTCCGCAGTCTAATATCTCTTCCGTTCCATCCGGCAAAATAAATCTCGCATTTGCATTAAATGGAACTTCTATGTTACAGACTACTTCCTGCTCACTCTTCCAGTTCCATGCACAGACATATTTACCAAATACACTTCTCCAGCTTCCCTCTGCTTTTTTTAATCTTTGATCTGGCATCGGATATATGGTCATCTTTACCGCCTCTCCTATAGACGGATTCAGACCACACATGTATCTGTATATCCATTCTGCAATGCTTCCATATGCATAATGGTTTAAGCTGTTCATACCGGTTCCGCTGATACTTCCATCCTCTTCCAATGAATTCCATCGTTCCCATACCGTTGTTGCACCAAGGTTCACCTCATGCAGCCATACTGGATAGTCCTCGTTTAAAAGCAGGTCATAAGCAAGCTGATTTTGTCCATTCTCTGACAAAGCCATGCACAGAATTGGTGTTCCAACAAAACCTGTATTTAAATGTCCATTATTTTTCTTAAGTAACTCTGCCAGTTTTGCCGTTATAACTTCTCTTTCTCCCTCTGGATAAAGTTTTAAATAAAGCAAAAGTGCACAAGCGGTTTGTGTGTATTCCAAGCAAAACTTTTTATCTGGAAAGTAATAATTTAAAATTGCATTCCGAATCTCTTTTTCTCTCTCTGCATATACTTTACTTTCCTCTAATCCTAGACTTTCTGCCGCTTCTTTCACCATTTTGGTTGACCAATAATGGTAAACGGATGCGATAAAGCCACTGTCTGTCTTTCCAATCGGATTATTGATATTTCCATTGTCTAATGCCAGCCAGTCTCCCAGCTGCCTGTCATTCTGCCACAGATACGGAATCTCATTCTCTTTTGTTCTCTCATATTCGTAATCCACCCAGGCTTTCATAACAGGATACTGCTCCTCTAACATTGCCTTATCTCCATAAAACTGATAGAGTCTCCATGGAATCAGCGTTGCTGCATCTCCCCATACTGCCGCTCCGGAATCCAGATAGAAAGGATTCGTATGTTCTTCTTTTTTTACCTTTGGTCTTGGAACAAAGAACGGAATAGCTCCATTACATTTTTCCTGCTCAGCCTGCATATTTTTCATATAGTGATGAGAAACTTCCGCTATCCATATGAAAACATGCTGTGGATGCAAAAATTCCCGCATCACCTGTCCAGCCCATTCGTTCATCACGCTGCGGACAATCCGTTGGAATATCCAGAAAATTACATTTCTGGGAACGCAGTGTATTTTCTAATAAATGATTTACCTTATCATGATCTGTTGCCACCCAGCCGGTTCTCTCAATATCAGACATAATACGATAAGCAATAAATTTATATTCTTTTTCCGGATTCAGACCTTTTATCTTCACATAGCGAAATCCATAATAGGTAAAATGAGGACGTATGGTTTCTCCTTTTCCCTTCGATACATATGTAAATTCTGCTTTGGCAGTACGGAGATTATCCCTGTAAAATCTGCCCTTTTGCAGAACTTCTCCATACTGCATCATAACTTTCTGACCTGTTTCAAATGCACCAGTTATTTCTACCCAACCGGTGACTGTTTCCCCAAAATCCAGCAAAAGTGCTTCATCTTCCTGTTTTACTGATACCGGTTGAAATTCTTCTACTTTATGAATTCTTGGATTAAATCGTTCCACAAGTGGTCTTGTTTCTTCTATTTCCTCCACGGAAAGCATTTTGTGTTCTAATGTCTCATCAATATGTTCTCCATCATAGATTCCATTTTCACATATGCTGCTTTCTTCTGCCTTCCAGCTGCTGTCTGTTACAATACATTCTTCCTGTCCATTGGCATATCGTATATGTAATTCTCCAATGCACTTCTTCTGATTACCATATAGATTTCTGTAATCACCATCAAATCCAAATCTTCCTTTATACCAGCCTTCGCCTAACAGAACCGCAATTTTATTCTTTCCCTGAGATAACAATTCTGTAACATCCAGTGTCTGATATTCTAAAAAGCTGTCATAGCAATGATAACCCGGCATAAGAAATTCTCTGCCCGCCTTCTTTTCATTGACATATGCTTCATATAATCCCAGACCACATACATGCCATCTGACAGACTCCGGTTTCTCTTTTAATTCAAACTCTTTATATAAAAGAGGCATTCTCTTTTCATTTTCTTCTGTTCCAATCCATTTTGCGGTCCAGCTTTCCTGCAGTTTTCCCGTTTCAAACCATGCCGGATTACTTTTTGCGCAGTCTCCCTTGTCATCTTTAACTTCTACCTGCCAGTAATATCTGGTTCTTGGTTTTAAGTCGAAGGAAACCAGCATCTGGTTCTCATGATAATTCTCCTGTACTCCGGAATCATATACCAGCTTTTCCATATTGCTGCTCTCTGATACTATAATTCTTGTTTCCACGGCCCATTTTCCACAGACAGCCTTTACTTCCCAGGACAAATGGATTTTTGCCAAATTAAAACCTAATGGATTTTTTTTATGATTTACTCTTAATCTGCTGATATACATATAACCGGTTCTCCCTTATGTCTCGTTATTCTTTTAGTAGGAAAGTTCGATTCGTCCACAGAATGGATCTACCGGACTTACTCCTTTAAATCTGCTTTCTCCGGCAATCTTTGCTATTACTGCCTCTAATACATAATCATTATTGGAGTAACAGTTAATATACGTTTTTATCATTGGCACATCCAGTAAATGATATGGATTGGCTACACTGATAAAAATTACCGGTACTTCTTCTGCAAACCACGGAACATTATTTCCCTGTCCCCAGAAGGTATACCAGTTTAACCGGTTGGTGGTCTGATTGCTGGCATTTTCCACATTTCCGATGTAAATTACCATGTCATACTTATCTTTAAAAGCTGTTACATTATCGACACCCTTTTCGAAATCTTCCTTCTCATAGAGGAATACCTGGAAATTTCTCTTTTCCAGTTCTTCTTTTACTTTTCCGACTACTCTTTCATTGGACGGAAAATGTCCTAAAATTTCCAGCAAAATACGCGGTGTCTTCTTCGCACTGATTGGAAGATTCTCTGCAATATCTTTCACCAGTGTAACAGACTGGTCTGCCAGCTCTTTTGCCCACTGTATATGCTCCGTGGTGCGTAAGTTTTTTAATGCTTCCTTTCCAGGAACCAGCTGTCTTTTTATCTTCTTTTCATGTAATCTTAAAGAAGCCTTTAATGCCAGTATGCGTCTGTTTGCATCCAGTAATCTTTCACGGGATAACAGACCATTCTTATAACCATCTAGCATAAACTGATAATCTTCTTTTAAATCTTTATTGAATAAAATCATGTCACAGCCATTTTCTATTGCCATTGGTACCGTTTCACTTCGTTTACCGGCTGCCGTAAATCCGACCATCGGTGTTGCATCTGTAATGACAAGTCCGTTAAATCCTAATTTGTCCCGAAGCAAATTCACCAAAAGCTCTCTGGAAAGAGAAGCCGGAACAATCTTGCCCTTTAACTGTGGATTAAAATGTTCCTGATACGCTGGCATTGCAATATGCCCTGCCATAACAGTTTTGGCACCATCGTCAATCAGCCGCTGATAAATACTTCCATAGGATTTATCCCATTCTTCCATGCTAAGACTATTTACCGATGTCAAAAGATGCTGGTCTCTTTCATCCACACCATCTCCCGGGAAATGCTTAATTGAGACTGCCATATTGCATTCATCTGCTGCACGAAGATACTCCCTTGCATAGGCATAAACCTTCTCCGGATCATCGCCATATGTTCTGACATTGGTAATTGGATTATGATAATTTCTATCTATGTCAACTACCGGTGCAAAAGCCCAGTTAATTCCTAATGCACTTCCTTCTGAGCAGGCAATCTTTCCCAGACGATATGCATATACCGGATCATTTGCAGCTGCACATGCCATCTGTTTTCCATATGCAGTTCCATTGGTAGCCGCTCCATCTCCTCCCGCTTCTAAATTTGATGGAATCAGAAGCGGAATCTTTGTGTGCTCCTGCGCATAGGTAAATGTACTTTGCATCTCTTCTGCCACACCATCCCGGAAAAATAATCCGCCGATATGGAAATGTAATAACATATTCAGATACTCCGGATCCGTTGAATATCCAATCGGGCAGAACAACTGTCCTATCATTTCTTCCAGGCTCATATTTTCCAGCGTATTTTCTACCCAGGCAATGTCTACATCATCTAAATAAAATGGTTTTTCTTTATAATTCATCTCTTTTTCCTTTCATTTAAGGCACAAAAAGAGCAGCCACGGCTGCTCCTTTTCTTAATTAATATTTCTCAGTTCAGCAAAACCGCTCAATGGATATGTTGTCATTTCACATTCGGATGCTTCACCCAATCCTGCACTATCAAAGCCTCCATCTGTAGCTGCTTTTATCCCTGCCACCGCATCTTCTACAACAAGACACTCCTGTGGTTCTAACTGCAGGTATTCTGCTGCTTTCAAAAATACCTCCGGATCAGGTTTTGATTTTGTAATATTCGTTCCATCACTGATGGCATCGAAATAATTTTCTAATCCTAAATGTTTTAATATTCTCTTTGCATTTTTACTGGATGAACCAATTGCCAGTAAAACTCCCTGTTTCCTTAAATCATCTAAGGTTGTTTTTACTTCTTTTGGCAAATCAGCCGGTGTCATGTCTTCCAGCAATTCCACATACATCTTATTTTTCTGCTCTGCGAAATCTTCTTTCTCTTCTTTGGAATATTTCTTTGTACTTTTCTCTAAAATAATCTCAAGGCTTTCCATCCGGCTTACGCCTCTTAACCGGTTGTTTATGGTTTCATCAAAATATATTCCCAGTTTATCTGCCAGTCTCTTCCATGCCAGATAATGATACTTATCGGTAAAGCAGATTACTCCGTCCAAATCAAAAATGATTCCTTTATATTTCATCTAATTATCCTCTTGTCTTTTTTTCTTCAACTGTTTCTTCAGCATTACAAGCTCAATTACCTTATTCTCGTTATTCAGATAAATCAGGAACAATACCAGGATAACTGCAGTAACAATCTGCTGAATGGATGCATCTACATTTAATCTTGCATACATCAATGATATGAATGCTGTTGTTACTGCTCCTAACAGATAACCAATTTTTTCATTGCAGAACCGTCCGATAAATCCACCGATAAACATCGGTAAGAAAGCTGTAAACATTACTCCAATTGAGCCAAAGTTTAAAGACATCTGAATATTTCCTGTATTTGAAGCACTAATAAATCCAACTACACCCATGAAGCCGCCTGCAATGGTATAACAGATTACTGCATTGGATACTTCATGAATTCCTGTATTAACAGAAACCTTCTGTCCGGATAATAGTGACTTATATTCATAACCAAATTGTGTATAATCAAAAATCGCAATAAATAAAACGAGTCCAATTACAATTACAAGTACATAATTCAAAACACCTGGAAAACTTGTTAATTCTTTATTTGCTACAAATGACACGCCATAACCATCGGTAAGTGCGAATGCCATTCCTTCGTAAAACAGTGTTACTCCCAGTGACACAATAATCGGTGGTAATTTTACAATTACATAAATTGCTCCGGATATCAGTCCAAGCAATGCTCCGGATACAATAGAAATCACGAGCATATATGGTGTTGAAAGTCCATGGGATGAACAAATTGATGCACTGATTACTGATGACAATAACGAAATTGCTCCGATTGAGAAATCAAATCTTCCGGAATTCAGATTCAATGAAAGAGCAAATGTCGTTAACATTACTGTTGCTGTTGCCCGGAAAAACAAAATCCAGTTTCCTTCTGATTCAAAAAAAAAATACAACACCATTCCTCTGACATAAGAGTATCATTACGAGCAGTGTCACTACCGGAATACACAAAGTTCCAATTATCTTTTTTTAAATACTATTTCTTCCTTTACTTTTCATGTTATTTTCCCTCATGTCTTTTTTCTAAATTCTGCTCCGGAGAATTCCGGAGCAGAACAAAAATTTTATTAATATGTTACTTATTTTGCTTCTTCCTGGATATCTTTAAATCCATAAGCACTTACAAATTTTTCAAATGATGCATAATCTGCTGTAAGAAGTCCATCTAACATACCTTTTGTATATGCAGGGCTGTCTACAGAGCTGTCTACTGCATAGTACTCAGAGAACTCTTCTGGTGAAGTTGCAACCCAGTAACCCTGGCTGAGAGCTAAAGCATTTCCATCTTCTGTACGGATCGGGCTTCCAAGTACTGCACGATAAGTTGCAATAAAGATAGGTCCGATACTTGCTGAGAACTTACCTGCAAGGTAATCAAGCATTCCACCATCCATTGCAGTACCATAGCTTTCTGCATAAGCATCTACGCTGGCAATCTTAACATCTGTGCCTTCAATTGCTGTTCCAAAGAAGTCAGAACCATTTCCAACAGCTAAGATAACCTCTAGGTCAGGAGTCTGTGCCATCTGAGCACATTTTCCAAACCATGCATCATCCATGTCATATCCGCCTACATAACCAACGATATTTACATCACCAATTGCTCCGGTTTCAATCTGTCCATCTGCATAAATCTGTCCAATAATTCCAGCTTCATCTGTAGCACCTTTGTAATTAGCATCTGCTCCACCTGCATCTACCATAGCTGCAATCATACCTGCTGCACGATAAATATGCATATCTGTATAATATGGAATTGCTCCACCGAAGATAGCAAAGTTTTTCTTACCCTGCTCCAGATAGTAATTTGCCATATCATAACCAGTCTGATATTCTACTTCAAGAGATGGTCCGATTGCACCTACATAATGCTCATATCCCTTATAAGTCTCATATTCTTCATCTGTTAAAGTTCCTGTTGCAACTGCATAATACACACCTGCTGCTTCACACTGTTCAATCTGTGCTGCACGGTCAAAGGATGAGAATGAAATAATTGCTTTACAATTATTTGTAATAAAAGTATCAATTGCTGATGTTTCCCCTGCTGCATCCTTTAATTCATCAGAATAAATAAGCTCAACATTGTACTGTTTCTGAATATACTCTGTATAGTATGTCCGGAATGCCAATGCCTCTGCACTTGTTGCATCTGATACAAGAATACCCATTTTAACGGTTTCACTCATATCAAGTTCTGGTGTCTCTTCTTTGCTGCCTGACTGTTCTGTACTTACCACTTCAGAACTGTCATTCTTCTTGTCGCTTCCGCATCCGGTAAAGCATCCTACTACCATGACCGTTGCCAGCAACATTGCTAGAATTTTTTTCATGTTCTTTCCTCCTGTACATTACATGTTTATGTATAAAGTGACTATCACTTAATACCATATGGATATTATCTTGGTAACATCTTTCCTCTCTGGTCACTGGTTGCCAGGAATACTACCAATATAAATATTGCTGCTTTTACCATCTGTCCAATTCCGGAATTCAGATTAAACATCACCATAATCTGACTGAGCAATGTCATGGAAAAAGCTCCGATTACTGCTGCATAAATTTTACTTCTTGCGCCACCTGATACCGGCATACCACCAAATACAATCGCTATGATGACATCCATTCCTACACTGGATGCAGTATTTCTCGTTAAAGTCGGAGCATAGACAATGGAAAGACATGCGCCAAGTCCAACTCCTATTCCAGACATGATAAATGCTATAATCGACATTTTCTTTACAGAAATACCGCTTAATTTTGCACAAATTGGATTTCCGCCCTGGAATTTCTGCATTCTTCCTACTTTAGTAAAAGAGAATACCAGTATACATACTAAGAAAAATGCAGCTAATACGAATATTTTAAACTGTGTTGTATTCAGCCTACTGACCGCCATCATTGGCACTCTTATTTCAGAACCTGTTCCATTCATCTTAATCAGAACCAGTACCAGTGCATTCAATACACTTAGCATTGCAATCGTTGTTACGAAAACAGGGAGGTTAAAAATAGATGCCAGTACTGAGTTAAATAGTCCTATAAAGACCGCCACTCCAAGGCAAGCTGCAAACATTATTACCAGGCTCTCTGTTTTGTTATAAACAATCCCACCTACCAGTGCGCTTACTGCTACAGATGCTCCAAGACTGATATCAAAGGAACCAAGGGTATAAATAAAGATTGCACCTGTTGCTACTACTGCAACCACAACTGACTGGTTGATAATACTTTTCATTCCATATGCAACATTTATATTTTTAGATGTTCCAATGATAAAGAAAGCAACCAGCAATGCCACAAGACCAAATAAAGGGGCAAGGAGCATAACATTTTTTCTTAAATTCTTTGTTTTCATTTCATCCGCCTCCTATATCATGTACTGAATCGCATCTGCTTCTGAAAGCGATTCACTTCTTGGAAATTCATGCATAATCTTTCCATCCTTCATAATCATCAGACGGTCTGACATACCGATCAGTTCTGTTAATTCCTCTGAAATGATAACAATTGATTTTCCTTCTTTTTTCATCTGGTACATCAATTGATACATCGCCTGCTTCACACCAATATCAACGCCTCGCGTCGGGCAGTCCAGAATCAATACATCACTGCCTCGTCCAATCCATTTTCCAAATACAACCTTCTGTTTATTTCCACCGGATAATGCCGAAACATACTGATTTATTCCTGCACATTTAATACTTAATGTTTCCACCTGTTTCTGAACATATTTCTTTTCATTCCACGGGAAAATCAGGAATCCACCAGTTGTAAACTGGTCCAGTCCGCCAACAGCAATATTATCTTTGATGCTGGCATTCAGGCATAGCGACTCAGTGTCTCTGTCTTTTGCCACATATCCAACCATATGCTTCATTGCATCGGCTTCGTTTTTCAATTTCTTTCCTTTAATTCTTATTTCACCAGACTCCGGTTTTTTATTTCCAAACATGACTTTTCCAAGTGTATGCATTCCACAGTGCGAAAGTCCTCCGATTCCAAGAATTTCTCCTTTATGCAATTGCAGATTAAAATCAATCAGTTTGCCAGTCAGATTTACATCTTTCATTTCTAAGACAACTTCATCTTCGCAGCTTCCATCATAATCACTTCGATAATAGTCGCCTTCCAGCTGCCTTCCAATCATACTTGATTTTATTTTGTCTTCATCAAATTCGCTCTTATCAAAAGTAACTATAATATTTCCATCACGAAGAACCGTCAATGCATCGCATTTTTCCATAATCTCTTCCAAATCATGGGAGATGAAAACCACCGCTTTGTTTTCTTTTTTCATCTGTTCCATAATATTGTAGATAATCTCTCTTCCCTTCTGTGACAATGCAGTTGTAGTCTCATCTACTACCAGCACTTCCGGATGCTTATTCATAATTCTTGCTATCTCAATCAGCTTACGTTCCTGTAAATCAAGGCTTGCTGTCATCTGTTCTGCACGAATATGGCTGGCACCGATTGCATCTAAGGCTTCCTGTGCTTTCTGATTTAACAGCTTCCTTTTAACCGGTCCCCATTTATGCTTTTCGCCAAAACTCTTAAAGAACTTTGTCTCGCCAAGGAATATATTCTCTGCTACTGTAATTCCCGGCACTGTTCCAGTTTCCTGGACAATCATTCCAATTCCATGTTCCAACGAATACAGCATTGATTCCGGCTTCCATTCTTTGTCATGATATGTCATCGTACCGCTGTCTGCGTTCTGCATTCCTGCAATAATAGATGTAACTGTTGATTTACCAGAACCATTCTCTCCAATAAGTCCGAGAACTCTGCCTGAACAAACCTCTATTGAAACATCCTTTAATGCAACGGTAGAGCCAAATCTTTTATTCATATGTTCTACTTTTACTAAGATTTCCTGCTTCATCCATATGCCCCTTCTCTGTAATCATTGTTTTTGTGAAAATCACTTTTCTTTTGTTGTTAAATCTATTATAATCTATTCAAGTGGTTTTCCAATTGTTTGTAACAACCAATTCTATTTACTTTTTTTGATAGATATATCATTTTCTTTATGTTGTTATTGACTATTTTTGATATTTAAATTGGAGGATTCCATTATGGATTATGAAGCGTTAAGAACAGTAGTATATAAATTGAATGAAGATGAGCAGTTTTACAAAAAATATTATTATGCCAAACAGCAGGAGTATTCCCTGCAGGAATTCTTAAGTACTATCAATATAGATGATGTACTGCGCCGGCATCTGCTGGTTCCGGAAATCAAAGAAACCATTCCTCCACGCTTTGAAGATAATTTCTTTTTTGATGCAGGAAACCACGTTTCTATTACTGTAACCAGACATAACCGTTACTCTCCGGCACTTACTCACGACCACACTTTCTTTGAACTCTTATATGTCTATGACGGAAGCTGTTCCCAGAAAATCAGTGACAGTCAGCTCACACTGCGCACCGGAGACCTTTGTATTATTCCACCCGGCATCAAACATTCCGTCAGTGTCTTCGATGACAACAGCGTTATCTTAAATATTTTGATTCGAAAAAGCACTTTACATAATATCTTTTTCAATTTTTTAAATTCACCAAACATCCTGTCCGCTTTCTTTTTAAATAATATCTATTCCGAAAACGGCAACGATTATATTGTATTTCACACCGGCAATGATAATGAAATACGTTCTGGCTTTCTCTGGATGTACTGGGAATCTCTGAACCGCTCCCTTTACTGGGATCAGATGATTTCCTACACACTGATGATAACTTTTGGTCTTTTAATCCGGAATTATGAAAAAAGTTCCGAGCTTCCTACTTTCAACCGTAAATCTGATGTGCAGCGTTTTGCCCTGCTTCAATTCATCCAGGAAAATTATGCAACGGTTACATTAGAGCAGGTTGCCGAAAAATTTCACTATACACCTGAACATGTTTCAAGACTTTTTAAAAGCACTACCGGGAAAACCTTTACCCAACTGTTACAGCAGGTCCGGATTGAAAAAGCCCAGATACTCCTTTCTGATACCAACCTTACGGTTGCAGACATTGCTTCCCAGGTTGGTTATGATACAACGGAACATTTTATAAGATTATTTAAGAAAAATCTGAAAATCACACCAACCGAATATAGAAAAAAAGGGATTATCATCTAATCCCTTTTCCTTGCCAGACAACCTTTTTCATGCTATTTTTAATAAAGAATCGAAAGCAGGTGCAATTATGATACAACGTAAAGATTTATTTTCCATCCCTTTTTATAACAAAACACAGTATACCGGAAGCCACCTGGGCATGCGCTACCGCATTGAGAAGCATGTAGAAGACGACTCCACCACACTGCTTGCCACCTGGTGGCCAGGTCCATATTGCTTTACCGCTACGCCGGATGAACAAAAAAAGACCAACACCTTCGAATATTCCGACGAAGGCATTGGTCAGGCTTGTGACTGGCTCAATCAGGTCTATACAGAAAACGCAGACCTCTTTAAAACTGTTCCTATTTAAAATTTACATCTGATGACGTACAATCTTGTACTCATCATATAACTGATAATACGGGCAGGAATTCGTGTTGCCGGTAAGAAATCTTACCATATCATCTTCATCCAGATCCATATCACAGACATAATATTCGTAATCTTCATCATATACAAAATTTACACAGGTATCACAACTTCCCTGTTCTGCCATAAAATCACTTCTCCTATCTGATGACTTTCTTTGCATTCCGGTTGCAGATCATGTCCAGCATATTTTCATCCGGTTCAAAGATAATGTCTCCAAGTCCGCTTCCGTTCTTATAAATCACTTCATAGGTCTTCGCTCCCGGCTGCTTTGAAGAACAATCCTTTACACTCAACTGGTTGTTGTTATGATAATTATACAATTCATGTGCAGTTGACGGTGCAATCAGCACAACCTCTTCCATCTCAATCTTTGCAATATTTTTTCTCTTTCTCTTTGCCTTGATACGTGCAAAGCTAAGTCTTCCTTCAATATAGGTATATTCCCATTCAATCTGTGATGCAATTTTAAGAAGATACCAGAAAACTGCAAAGATAATTGCAGGAACCAGTAAAATTCCCGGATACACAATAATGGAAACCAGTACACAGAAAATTGCCAACGCAATACAAAGATACCTTAAGATTACATTTACAACAGACACCTTCTTATCTACCAGAACTGTGTTTTCAAAAATACTCATACTTCAAACCTCTCAATTTTTCTTTTTGCACCTGCTTCTCATGCAGATTCTTTTTCATTATATCTCTTTTTCTGCGATTAATCCAGTAGATTATGTTTAAAATTAAGAGGGTCAGGGATACTTCCCTGATTCATTTTCCAACTTGAGCTGCGGGCGATAAGGGAAAAATGGGCCATTTGTCATGATAATGGCAGTGCTTGCTTCTTTTGAGGTGCAGCCTGCGAAGCAGGGTGTGCGTGTTCCGATTGCTTAGGCAATCATGGCGGAACGCATAACAATACATAATATTTTTGATTTTTTGTAACGAATCTAATAAACCATTCTCTTATCTATATAAGGGGGGATATTATGCATTACATTGAAGTGAAAAATGTATCACAAATTTATTCAGTTGGGAACGAACCTGTCAATGCACTTACTAATATTTCTTTTGCTATTGAAAAAGGTGAGTTTATAGCTGTGACTGGCCCATCAGGGTGTGGAAAATCGACATTGCTACATATGATTGGTGGATTAAGTAAACCATCTTCAGGACAGATATTGAATTGTGGCGTATCATTATATGAAAAACGAAATTCTGAAATATCGCTATTTCGTCGTCGAGAAGTGGGCATAGTCTATCAATTTTATAATCTCGTTCCGGAATTAACAGCAAGGGAGAATCTGCTGCTTCCTGCACTGATGGATGGTAAAAGCGTAGATCAAAGAGAAGTTAAGAAAATACTGACGATTTTGGGGATGGAAAACAAGGCAAATTTTTATCCGGGTCAGCTTTCTGGTGGTCAACAGCAAAAAATAGCCATTGGCAGAGCATTAATCAATCATCCTAAACTCTTATTAGCAGATGAACCTACTGGCAATTTAGACTCTGCAAAACGTGATGAACTTTTACAGCTTTTACGTTATATGAACGAACAGGAAGAAATGACAATTCTTGTGGTTACTCATGATTCCGTTGTTGCACAAAAAGCAAAATAGGGTACTTCATATGATGGATGGGAAAATAGTCAATGATGAGGTGATTGTATGAGGTGGGGATTTTTATGGTTAACTTTGCGCTTGATAATGAAACAACGTTTGCGTACCATAACTTTATTTTGCGGTATTTTTTTCTCTAGTTTTTTACTTAATGCTTTTGGAAGTTTGGGGTATTACTTTTGGACACAAGTACATGAAGGAAATTCCGACACAAGTACATTTAATTCTACCGAATTAGCATTGACTGTATTGGCGGTGATACTTCTAACAATAGTTTTGGTATGTTCTGCAGTTCTTCTTCATAATTTATTTGCTTTGACATTTTTTCAAAAATGGCATAGTCTTGGACGTTTAATTACGCTGGGAGCAACGTGGCAGCAACTTTTTCTTATGGTGGTAATAGAGATAGGCATTATATACTGCATTGCAGTACCATTAGGTTTGATTGTTACTATTGCTTTGGAGAAGAGTATTTCTATACCTGTAGAAATTCCCTGGTGGATAATTTGCAGTATTTTTTGTTGGTTATTGATAGTTTCTTGCATTTGTGGTTTGCGTCCGGTACATAAGGCAATGAAAACTCCCATTACTTTATCAAGAACAAGTAAGTCTGTAACAATTCATTCCAGACAGGATAAGTTCGGAAAGCATTACAATTCTTTTGCTATTTTCATGGCCGGAAAATACCGCTCAGCAAATAGAGGACATTACATCCGTATTGTCCTTACGCTGATTACTGTAATGATATTGTATATACCGATCAGCTATTTTATCAACACAGATTTAGATATACAGCAATCAGGATTATTGGCTAAATATGGAATTCAATATAATTTTACAACTCAAAATTATGATGAATTAAAATTGGCATTAGAGGAATGTCAGGGTTTAAGTACAAAAAACTCGGATGGAGACATGCTGATATATGTACAGGTCGATGGGCGAGCATCTCTCAGGAAAAATATATTAAATAAAAGCCTGCTACAGGTGTTGGAAAAAGCAGGTTGGGAAGAACAAGAAATTTGGGATACGAGCTGTGATATACTTTTTTTTGGATGAAATGCATTATAAGATGATTCTTCGTAATTGTTCTGATTTAGAAATAGAGGACGAATCAGCTCCAGCTATTTTGGTAGATCGTTATATCAACAGAACAAGTTATCAAGAGAATGCTGATAACTTGTTTTTCGAAACATCCTTAGTGAATAAAACTATTTGGGATGAGGAAAACACAGGTGTTGAAATTTTTTGTGGTTTTTTTGAGGAAAATAACACGGTATTCTATAACTCACCAATTATACTTTCAAAAGAACTACCAGAAGGGATGGATTTTTCAGGAAATGTAACTTTGCTTCTTCCCATTCAAGAAATTGAATCAATTCGTGAGCTAATAGGTGAGTTTTGTCAGGTTAATGTGTATGGTTTATTTCAAGAATATGATGAAACTCTTTACGGAAAACTTCATCAGAAATTGGGAGCAAATGCATTGGGACATCTGGTTTATCAGAGAAGAATTTTTAAGGAATGGTATGCTTCCATGTGGGAGATCCATGTGACAATGGTGGCTGTCTGTTTGATTCTTTTAACTATTGCATTGGTAAATGTTTTTAGTACCATTGTCTTTCAGTATATTGACAGGAAACGTGGTCTGGCAATGTTATGGTCATTAGGGCAAACAAAACAAGGTTTACTGCGAATTCTAATTTTGGAAACAGCACGTAGCTTTTTTCTTGCAGCATTGATTGGAATTCCGGTATCATGCTTATTATGCTATAATGTATATCAGGTTCTTCGCTCTACGTGGCGTATTCGGTTTATGTTGCCATTGAAGCAAATTTTTTTGTTGATTGTTGCGATGATTACAGCCACCCTGGTTGCAATGATAGTAGAATGGTGTTGTATGAAACGTCAGAATTTTTTACAGAACATTAAGGATGAAATATAACTTACGGAAGGAGGCAGCAAATGGAATCATTTGAAGAAATTTATTCTTTATACTTCAAAGATATTTATAGATATGTATTATCTCTTTGCCGAAACTCCGAGCAAGCAGAAGAAATTACGCAGGAAACTTTTTTTCAAGCAATGAAAAGTATTTCATCCTTTCGTGGTGATTGTAAAATGACAGTGTGGTTATGTCAGATTGCAAAACATCTTTACTTTGCTCAAAAGCGAAAGGAGAAACATAGTGCGATAATGACATTAGATGAAGTGTCAGATCATTTACCAGACACCACATCCCAGCCATTGGAGTTGAGAATAGCAGATGAGACTGATGCTATGCGTATTCTTGAATATTTACATGATATAGAAGAACCTTATAAGGAAGTGTTTATGTTACGAGTTTTTGGTGAATTGTCATTCAAAAAAATATCAGGAATTTTTGGGAAAACAGAAAGTTGGGCGAGAGTGACTTATCATCGGGCTAAAGTTAAAATTCTGAATGAAATGGAGGGAAAACAATGACAAGAATTTCATGTGAGGTAGCCAGAGATTTATTACCTTTGTACTGTGATGATGTATGTTCACAAGAAAGCCGTATTCTTATAGATGAACATCTTAAAAATTGTTCAGATTGTGATGCTTTATTGAAAAAGATGAAAATGGAATGTAGTGCTTCAACAGAACAAGAAATGCATGATGAAGAATTTGTAAAAGCTATGGCGTCAGGATGGAAAAAATCAGTAAAAAATGGTTTTGTAAAAGGTGTATTAGCCACACTCATTTTGTGTTTATGCCTGGTTGGAGGATATTGGGGATTAACACGTTGGATTCTTACTTCTGTTCCTAGTGCTAATATCCAGGCAAATGTAGTGAGTGTGACGGATGAACATGTAAAGATTATTCTGGAAGCAACAGATGGAAAAAAAGTTCTAACCAATGCTATGGTAGTGGAAGATTCGGGAAAGCTCTATTTGCTTGAAAAGAGGGGAGTTATTGCGACACAAACTGGCGATGGTGAGAATTGGGCGGCAACTTATACTCTACCTAAAATACAAAAAACAGAAGACGGGGAAAGTATACACATAAAAGAAATTTATTACGGAACTGAAAATGATAATATCCTGATTTGGAGCGAATAAGTAAAAAATTAAGTTATTCGTGTGGAAGAGAGAGGGTAACCCTTGAAGTCGTAGAGAAAATCGTATTTATTGTAATTAATAACAGTATTAATTTCTGGAGGTGAGAGTGTGAAGAAATTTAAAAAGATGTTGCCATATTTAATAATTAACGCGATTGTTTTTTATTTAACTCCATTTATGATTAAGGATACTGGAAGCGGCATGTTGATTTTGTTAATTGGTTTCCCAGTTATATGTTTTATAGTAGCTTTGATCTACGGGATAAAAAACTCATTTAATTGGATTTATTCCTTGCTTGTAATGTTGTTGTTTGTACCAACTATTTTTATCTTCTATAACGAAAGTGCAACAATATATATATTGGCTTACGGTATTATTTCAGCATTCGGGAATTTTCTAGGAGATAACAAAACTGGGATATGAAATCCGTCGGAATTTTTATAATAAAGTTCTAATAGTTTGACTGGGAGGCATAAATTTACATATCAAACGAGGTATCCGCAGGATAAAATTCGGTATGATGATATAATCATTGATCTGGAACGAAGAGAAGTAATCAAGGAGGGCAGAAAGTTGAACTAACATATACGGAGTTTGAAATTATCAGTTTTCTCGCTCAAAATCCTGGCAGAGTGTTCAGCAAGGAACAGATTTATGATGTGGTTTGGAAAGAACCATATTCCGGAGATTATAACATTGTAATGAGCCACATCCGAGAAAAGATAGAAGATGATCCGAGCCATCTGGTTTATATTCAGACAGTATGGGGTGTTGGGTATCGGTTTAATAAAATTTAGGCAGTGGTCTGTGATAGATCACTGCCTGTTTTCCAAAATCATTCAGGATATGTATAATTGGGCTCCTGTTCAAGTACCCTTGTCCAGTCACGTTCCTCCCGCAAAACTCGGAGAATATGTATTTCCTGAGTATGTTCCATAAATACATAAAAAATTATGGACGGCGGAAAGGGCTTTTTATGGATATAATAATTTCGATATAGGATATGTGTCTTTGGAAAAACACCGGACATATATCCTAATTTTTTCATCTGTGCCTGTATGTCATTTTGAAAACGGTCAGCTCTGGCCTGACCAAACTCAGCTTCGATGTAATCCGCAATGTCAGTCACATCATAAATAGCTTCCCATGTTAAAATAACTTTATAATCGTGCATTTCGTCTGACATCTCTCAATTCGGTAATTTTGCGGAAAGCTTCTTCGAGATGAAGTTCCCGTCCGGCCTCCATATCGTCGATTCCTCTGTCCAACATCCTGAGAATATTGTTATCTTCATGCTGGGCAGGAGTTTGTTTTTTCATTGTCAATTCCATAGTATCACTCCATTCGTGCTATCTGAGATAGTCTATGCAGTTCCTTGTTTCTTAGTCATAGTTTAACATAAATTTACGATGGGTACAATTGAAAATTTTAAAACGTTTAATAATTATGTTTTTTCCGTGTTTTTCAGTAGATTTTTTCGAATTATTTCGTTACAATAGAGGCAAACAGTCCGGGGGCGGGGGAAGCATACGAAATCAAACTATTGTATAGGATATCCCGGTTTTCTATTATTTTTTAATACAGAATGCTGCAGAACTAAGCTGCTTTGTTTTCTTTTGCCATTGAGCCTGTCTTTCCAATGTTTCACAGCATAGCGGCACGGTTCGCTGATATGCGGATGCATGAGAAAGGCTGTTAGGGGCACTTGGAATTTCATCCTGCACCTTGCAGGCTTTCTGCCGCATCCGCATACAACGGACAGTGACGCTATGCAGTGAAAGCAGCGGAAAGACAGCCTGCAATCAAAAAACAAAACAGCTAAGAACTGCAACGCATTCTGCATCAACAAAAAATAATAGGAATCCGAAATATGCTTACAATATGTTAGACGATTCGTTTTTCTCCCCCGCCACCCAGACAGATTACACGATAAAGGAGATTTCTATGAAAGCATATCATTTAAATAAAGATGCCCTCACCCCAATGTCGGTGGGTGTACAGAAGGAATGGGTTCTGACCAATGGAATCGGCGGCTATGCCGGCAGTTCTGTAACCGGTGCCCATGCAAGAAAGCACCATGGCTATCTGATTGCCAGCCTGCACCCACCAGTAGAACGTTTCGTCATTCTCTCAAAAATCAACGAATGTCTGATTCGTTCTTCCGGGAAAAAGGATTTTACCGTAGAACAATATCTTGCCGGTGATGGCAGCACTGCTTACCGTGAAGGTATTGAATACCTTAATTCCTTTACTTATGACGGGCTGGTACATTTTACCACCAAAGCTCCGGAATTTTTACCATGACAAAGACTCTCGCCTTTGAACACGGCAAAAATACTATTGCAGTTTCCTATGATATCCAGAATGATGGAGAGGCTGCTACACTGGTGCTGACTCCGCTCTTTAATTACCGGGTACACCATGATGCTTCTACAGTAGACACTTTAAAATTCGATACTACTTATGAGCAGCCGGAAATCAGACTGGTTCCGCAGCAGAATAAAGATGTCACCATCCGTCTTTTTACCGATGACGGAACCGTTGTTCCATGTGAAGAAAAATATACCACCGGAATGCAGTTACAAAAAGAACTGGATGTAGAATCCGATGCTTTAGATGATAACTACACGCCATACCAGATTGAATTTCCGCTGGACGCCGGATGCCGCAAGAAAATATCTATCGTCTGCACCATTGAAGATGCTTATGAAAAGGATGCTTTTGCCACTGCTGCCGCAGAAATGGCACGTTTTGATGCGTTAGAGAAAAAAGCTGGCTACCATGATGAACTGGCAGAGACTCTGACCATTGCCGCCGACCATTTTCTTGCATACCGGCAGTCTACCGGACTGATGACTGTTCTTGCCGGACTTCCTTGGTTTACCGACTGGGGCCGTGATACCATGATTGCCCTCACCGGCTTAACTCTGGCTACCGGACGCTATCAGGATGCCAGAGACATCCTGACCACATTTGCCCGCTATGTCCACCACGGCATGGTACCAAATATGTTCCCGGATGAAGGAACCGCCCCATTGTATAATACAGCAGATGCTTCCATGTGGTATTTCTATGCAGTTGGAAAATATCTCGATTACACCGGCACTCCGGAAGATTATGCTTTTGTGCAGGAAACCATTTATCCGAAATTAAAAGAAATTATTGCAGCTTATGAGCACGGAACAGATTTCTCCATCTATATGGAAGAAGATGGACTTATCCATGCCGGAAGCGGTCTTGATCAGGTAACCTGGATGGATGTCCGTGTGGGCGACTGGGTTGCTACACCACGGCACGGCAAGCCGGTAGAAATCAATGCGCTCTGGTATCATGCACTCTGCCTGATGGAAGAATGGGCAACGCGCTTTGGGGAAGACGGTTCCCACTATGCTGCTCTTGCAGCTCATGCAAAGGAATCTTTCGCAAAAGAATTCTGGAACGAAAAAGACGAATGTCTCTATGATGTGGTGGACGGGCTGGAAGGTGATGCATCCCTTCGTCCAAATCAGATTTATGCTGTTTCCCTGCCGCACCGGATGTTAGATGCTGACAAGGAAAAGAAGATTGTAGATAAGGTTTACGAGAAACTATATGCCAAAACCGGTCTTCGTTCCTTAAGCCCGGATGATAAGGAATACCATCCGACCTATGAAGGCTGTCTTGATAAACGTGACCACGCTTATCATCAGGGTACTTCCTGGGGCTTCCTCTTAGGCGGTTTCCTGACTGCTTATGTGCATGTCTATGGAACTTCCAAAGAAGTTATCACACAGGTAGATGCCATGTTAGATGCCACCAGAGAGCAGTTCTACCACGGCTGTATCGGTTCTATTGCAGAAATTTTTGATGGTAATGAACCGCACACCTCCCGCGGCTGCTATGCCCAGGCATGGAGTGTCGGAGAAATTCTCCGGGCATATACGGAGGATATTCTGCCGTATAAATAAATCATTTTTATACCAACAGAACCTGCCCCCGGCAGTTTCTTACGGATGAAAAAAGGGGCTTGATAAACCAAGCCTCTTTTTTCATCCCCATGCAATACCCATATCTCTACGCCGGAATCTGCTCCTTCAACCATGTTTTTTCTTCTTCGGAAAGGAAGTCTGCAATGGTATCATAGACATACTGCTGATACTTCCGAAGCAGTGCCTTTTCCCGGCTGTCTAATTCTTCCCAGTCAATAGCCTCCAGATCATATGGCGCAACAGTCAATGTTTCAAATTCCATGAACTGTCCATATTCCGTTTTCTCCGCTTTCTTACAAAGCAGCAGGTTCTCAAGGCGGATGCCGTATTTTCCTTCCAGATACAGTCCCGGTTCATCCGAAGTAATCATACCTTCTTCCATGACAGTTCCGGTGCCATACCGTTCCTGGTAACGGAATGCATTCGGTCCTTCATGTACATTTAACAAATAGCCAACGCCATGGCCTGTTCCGTGGTTATAATCAAGCCCCATGTGCCACAACGGTTCCCTTGCCAGATAGTCAAGATTGACTCCCGTACAGCCATATTTAAATTTTGCATCCGAAAGATTCAGATTTCCTCGTAATACGGCAGTATAATGCTTCTTCTCCTCTGAGCTTAATGCTCCAAGGGCAATGGTTCTTGTCACATCCGTTGTGCCATCCAGATACTGTCCGCCGGTATCCAGCAGCAGAAAGCTTTTGTTATCCAGTGGAATATTGCTCTTCCCATCCGGCTCATAATGCACAATGGCTCCATGAGCACCGTATGCAGCAATCGGTGCAAAGCTCTGTCCCAGATAACCTTCTCCCTGCCTCCGGAATTCTTCTAATTTATCACATACCGCAAGCTCCGTTATCTGCCGCTTATCTTCCACATGCTTTAACCAGTAGATAAGTTTTGTTAAAGCAATGCCATCCTTCTTATGTGCCAGCCGCTCATGCTCCATTTCGGTGGCATTTTTCACTGCCTTCATAAGCTCAATCGGGCTGTTCTTCTTTACCTTATGTGCCTCTTTTGTAATGGCATCATACAGTGCATAATTTGTCATACTCTCGTCTATAAGAATGCTTTTGTCTGCCGGAATTTCCTTTATATCCGCATAAATCTGTTCATATCTGTAAATAAAGATTTTTTCAGTGGAAAGTCTTTCCTTTAAGTCAGCCGGCACACTCTTTTCATTTACATACCAGCGGATTTCATCCGGTGTAATCAGTACATAAGATAATGCCACCGGATTATATGCAATATCATTTCCCCGGATATTAAAAAGCCATGCGATTTCATCCAGAGATGGAATCAGAAAATAATCCGCCTTGCAATCCACCATTGCTTTTCGTACCCCTGCCACCTTATCCTTCCGGCTCTCACCTGCATATTCCACGCCAAGCTCCCAGATTGGATCACAGGATAATGCAGGACGATTCGCCCAGATTTCGCCTACAACATCCCGGTCTGGAGCAAATGTAATCTTTTTCTCCCGCAATTTTTCTTTTAAACTCTTTGCCATGCCGGTACTTACGGTTCTTCCATCAAACCCCAATACGGTGCCGGCTTCCATTTTTTCTGCCAGAAAAGTACCAATATCCACTACTCCCGGCTGTCCGCTCCGGAATAACGTAATGCCGGTGCCGGCAAGCTGTTCTTCTGCCTGGATAAAATATCTTCCGTCTGTCCAGAGTCCTGCCATATCTTCAGTAATTACCAGTGTTCCTGCCGAACCGTTAAATCCGGAAATATATTCTCGGCATTTAAAATATTCTCCTACATATTCTGATGCATGGAAATCATCGGAAACAATGAGATATGCCGCCATGCCGTATTCTTTCATCTTCTGTCTTAATTCCATCAATTCTTCTTTCAAATCTATCACCTCTATGTTATGCTATAATGAATGCAAGCGGGTCAATTACAGTATAGCATTCGTTATTATGAACGGAAAGGAATTCTTTTATGTTTCGCCTGATTGAAAAAATACTTTTCTTTTTTATAAGATTTATCATACATCTTCCGTTCGCCGTATTCCATGGACTGCGGCGTTTCTTTTTTGGTGTCAATTTTGACAAAATGAATGGCTACGAATTTGAAGAATATGCTGCCGGATATTTAAAACGCAACGGATATTCAAAGGTTACTGTCACCAAAGCTTCCAGAGACTTTGGTGTGGATTTAATCGCAAAAAAACACCGGACTACCTATGCAGTCCAGTGCAAATTATATCAGGGAAAGGTGGGTAACAGTGCCGTACAGGAAGCTGTTGCCGGTAAATCCTATTACGATTGTGATGAAGCAATGGTCATTACCAACAGTGTTTTCTATCCCGGTGCCATTGCCCTTGCTAAAGCCAATGATGTCATTCTCATCGACGGCACCCAGCTAAAACGTCGCAGCTTCCGCTGGGGCAGATTTTTCCGGATTATCCTGCTTCTCCTGTTATGTGGCTTACTGATTTTTTGTATTACATCTCCGGAAACTGCCCTAGTCTGACATTCAAAAGAAGTATTTCATCTTAATGATTTTATATACAATTATTATACCTGTGTATTTACTCCGTTTACGTTGGCATGCTCATCTTCTGCCATCGGAATTACCAGACATTTCTGTCCGTTGATTACTTCGGATTTAATCTGGGAAACCTTTTCCGGTTTTACACGAAGTACAACATCATAGGTCTTAACTACTTCGTCAGCTTCTTCCTCTATCTGTTTCTCTTTTAACTGCTGCTGCAGCACTTCAACCTGGGCTACCAGCTCCTTTTCCTTCTGAATCTGCTCATTGGCAGCCAGGGCTTTGCTGTCTACTACATTTTCTGCCAGCGGTGCTTCTTCTGCAAATTCCTCTGCGCAGGTCTTTCCAATCTTTTCTGCCTTTTCCGGTGCAACGCCGCTTTCTTCCATAACATTGGTCAAAAGCTCCGGTGTCAGAATTACCGGGTCTTCTTCCAGTTCTGCTTTCTCTTCTACCAGATCATTTAAGTTCTGCTGAATCTCCATCAGCACTTCACCGCTCTTTTCCACATCATCGCCATATGCCTGTTTGACGATAGAATGGAAGGTCATCTTCTGCTCCGTTGCGGTGCGTCTTGCGCCACAACCTAATCCTAACTCCATAAATTCCGCATGCGGTGCCTTGGTATCCTTAGTATAGAACATCAGGGAATGAATATCTGTACTGCGGTCGGTAAATGCCGGGAATAAGAAACCGCTGTCCGGTACGCTTACCACCCAGTCACGGATTCTTGGTCCGATACGGTTTTCATCTTCTCTGTAACCCAGTCCCGGTTTGGATAACTGTACCGGACAGATTGCACACAAAAGGTATTCAAACACTTCTTCTGATTCATCCAGTGCATTATTATCCGTGGTCTTGGTCATGACATCATAAGCATCATGGAACAGCAAAATCAGATAGTTGCCTGCATAGTCATAGCTTTCAATGACCATATCATAAAAACGTTCCAGTAACTCAGGATTTTTTAATTTACTTTCCCTTAAACCTAAAAGAAACTGTTGTCTTCCTCCTGCTGCTTCTTCATCCAGTGGAAAATTCAATTCCAAAAGATTATTTCCAATGGTTCCTGATAAGGTTTTCTTGGCAATCTCTAAATATTTATAAAATTCTTCATCTTCCAGATTTAAAAATGTCTCACTTAAATCAACGACCTTATTCTTACCGGCATCTACATAACAGCCACATAATCTTGTAAAGGTACAATTTTCTTTTGTAAAACGTCTCTTTAACTCTGCCACACCTTTTTTATCCATACTATGAATCTACTCCTTTACTACCTTTCTTTTATTTCTTATGTTCCCAAATCAGACTTTTATAGAACAAAGAATGTGCCTTGGCACATTCCCGCGCCTGCGGCGGTCGCTTGCGACATCTACCTTATACGCCGCAGTGTGCATCCTCGCGGAGCGTTTTTGACTTTACAGGAAAGCAATTTCCTGTAAAGTCAAAAAAAGCAAGATAAATTTCTTGCTTTTTGAAAGAGCGATAGACGGGGCTCGAACCCGCGGTCTCGACCTTGGCAAGGTCGCGCGTTACCAACTACGCCACTATCGCATAAGCGGGTGATGGGAATCGAACCCACGTATCCAGCTTGGAAGGCTGGTGTTCTACCATTGAACTACACCCGCAGTTCATTGCCTTTCGGCAATGCCCAGTTCCGGAATCGAACCAGAGACACGAGGATTTTCAGTCCTCTGCTCTACCAACTGAGCTAACTGGGCTTGTGCTGTAAAGCACTCACAGCACTGATTATTTTATCGGAAAAAGCAGGGGTTGTCAAGACAATTTTCCTGCTTTTTTCATTTTTTCTTTTTTATTCCGGTGGTACGATAACTCTGTTCCGTTTTTATGCATTTCGGCTTTATTCTACGGTAATAAGTGCCATGGAATAAGATGGCAGTGTCAGTTCATTATTATCCAGCGTAATTGTATCTTCTCCGGTCAGAAGCATTCCGCCGATAGTACCTTCTCCGCCTAAATCTACACCTGAAATGTCAACCTTCTGAGTTTCCTGGGAAAGGTTAAATACCAGTAATGTGGTTTTACCATCATATGTCTTGGTAATTGCTGCTATATTCTTATCAGAAAGATTCTCTACATTTGCAGCGATACCACGGGCGATTTCCGGATAACGGTTTCTCAGGCGGATTGCCTGTTTGAAATAATTATAAATGGAATCCGGGTCATCCTGCTGGTCTTCCAAGCTTCCATTTGTCATCTTAATGCTTTCCATTCCATCCGGCCCTTTACACATACCCTCTGCAGATGCATCTGAGGACCACTGCATTGGTGCACGCTTATTTTCATCTTTTCCAGAGCCTTTCATACCAATTTCTTCCCCATAATAAAGAAATACATTGCCGCTCATCATAAGATTCATGGCTCCGGCAGTCTTAATCTGTGCAGCCTTATACTCGCCACTATAGTATCCGGCACCTCTTGCCATATCATGATTTGTATAAAACGGTGCATCAATATAATTTTCATTATACTGGCTTAAAAGCTCATCCATTTTGCCGCAGACATTGGCATATCCTTTTGCTCCGGACTCTGAGCTTCCTTTTACTGCATTGGCAATAATCCCATCGCCATCTCCAAAATCAAAATTGAATACACTATCAATTCCACTTTCCAGATATTTTGCATATGTCTCACGATCCGTCCAGACCTCTGCCACGATATAGGAATTCTCATCTTTTGCCTTTACCATATCATTAAACCATTTTAAGACTTCCACATTTTCTGTGGTATTATCTGAAAAATATTCTTTGGCACCATCCATACGGAAACCATCTACCCCAAGATCCATCCAGAAGGATGTAATCTCATCAAATTCAGCTCTCACCGCTTCACAGTCAAGGTTCAAATCCGGCATTTCACTCCAGAATTTTCCTTCATAATACCAATTGCTGCTGCCAGCTTTATAATACACACTGCTTAACTGATCTGTTGTAAAGTTATAATAATCTACATACGGACAAACGCTGCTATCCGGCTGCTGTCCATCACTTAATCCCTCCAGATATTCCACCGCCTGTGTAAACCATGGGTGCTTGGACGATGTATGGTTAATCGGGAAATCAATAATCACACGAATTCCGCGCTTGTGGCATGCTTCGATTAACTGTTTGAAATCATCTATAGTTCCATACTGCTCATCAATATTTTCATAATCGGAAATGTCATATTTATGATAAGTTGGTGATGGCATGATCGGCATCAGCCAGATTCCATTGCAGCCAAGATCTGTATCTGTACTGTCATCTCCATCATTGAGATAATCCAGTTTATCAATTAATCCCTGGATATCTCCGATTCCATCTCCATCACTGTCATAAAAGCTATATAAAAACACTTCATAATAGGTGCGGTATTTATCATCAATGATATTCAGTTCTCCTGCATTTGCCTTTGCCATAGCAGAGTCTTCCACACTTGCGGTCTTTTCAGTTTCTGTCGCCGTAGCAGTCTCTGTTCCCGCAGCATTGTTATCCTGTCTGCCGCCACAGCCGGCACCTATAGTTCCAAGGGTAAGGCACAATGCAAGAAGTAACGCCTGTAGTCTTTTTTTCATATGATTCTCCTTTTCTTCTCTTTCTTATTACGTTGAAATGAAGGGGTGATGTAAATGCGATGCTTTTGTTCTGTATTTGAAATAACAGGTATTTTCATTCAGACAGAATGTGTCTCAATTCTTGGCAGTACATTTTTCTGATTTTCAGATGTCTTGCCATTGCTTTGACTGGATGCAGTGGGTGTCCGACTGATACGGATACCTCATGCAAAACCGGTGCAAAGTCACATCCGTGTTCCAATTGCACCTCGTTGGCACGTCCTGTGCCAACGTTGCCGGTTGCCAGATGAAATTCCAAGCGCCCCTAACCAGTCACAAAATGGTATCCGTATTCAGCCGGACAACCACTTGCATTCTGTCAAACATTGGAAAGACAGATGATAATAAGAAAAGAAAAATGTGCTGTTTAGAATTGGAGCATTCTGCCTGGAAAATAACGTTATTTCAAATGCAGAACAATGAAGTATTGAATCCCACCCCCTCAAAACTGCAAAAAAGAACAAAAAGCCTGAAACATTTTAAACGGCTGTAATATTTAGCCTTTTACTGCTCCACTCATTCCCTCTACATAGAATTTCTGTGTAAACATAAAGAGGATAGCAATAGGAATAGATATTACTACAGCACCTGCTGCAAAACATGTATACCAGCTGTTGATATACTCTTTCTCTAACATCTTCCATAAACCGATAGATACGGTAAACTGGTCTGCATTTGCACCACAGATAACCTTTGCAAATACGAAGTCAATCCATGGTCCCATGAAGGAAGTGGTATCAAAGAATCCCTTTGCTACATAGAAATCCAACACCACATCAATCCTGCCTCGTCCAAGAGAATATCAATCCCTTTGCTAGATCAGTGCAATACGAAATCAACGCAATACGAATCATGGATCCTTCGGATAATCCCAGTGCCTTTAAGATAAAGTATACCGCAATCATGGACATGAAGGATGGGAACAGACCTAAAATCATTGCAATATTCATAAACGGTTTTCTCATTTTAAAACGCATTCTTGACATACAGTAAGATACTGAAAGTACAAAGATGGTTGAAATGATACAGGTAAAGATTGCAATAATCAATGTATTCATGAACATTTTCGGGAAGTTCAGAATACTGGTATCTGTAAATAGCTTAACATAATTGTTTAAAGTATAAGTCTTCGGGAAGAAGGTCTCAACATAAGAACCTTTCTCCGCACGGAAGCTTGTAAGTACTACCCAGAATACCGGAAGTACCCAGATAAATGCTAATATTGCAAGAAATATATGAATCAAAACATTTACAAATGTTTTACGTACTTTTGCGCCTGATGTGGCTGTTTTCTGCTTACTCATTACATGAATCCCTCCTCATCTTTGTAGGCTGTGGTATTTCGATAAGTAACTAGGGCAACAATAGCCAATACTACGAATGTTAAGATACCAATAACGGCACCCAGGTTAAAATATTTCTTATCAACAGTCAGCTTATACAGCCAGGTTACCAACAAGTCTGTCTTACCTGCGGTCTCTCCACTGGAGTAGGATTTCCTCCGGACAGCAGATATATAACGTTAAAGTTATTGATGTTACCTGTAAACTGTGTAATTAAGTACGGTGTCATAACAAATAACATATATGGCAAGTAATTTTGAAGAAAGTCTGGACAGCATTAGCACCATCAATCTTTGCTGCTTCGTATAACTCAGCCGGGATATTCTGTAAGATACCGGTTACCTGAAGAATCGTATATGGAATACCTACCCACAGGTTGATTACAATAACTGTAACCCTTGCCCACATTGCCTTGGTAAAGAACGGCAATGCTGTGTCAATAATACCATATTTCATAAGCAGTGTGTTAACAATACCGGTTGGCTGTAACATACTTCTCATAATCAGAAGGGATACAAACTGTGGTACTGCAATGGATAATACAAAGCAGAATCTCCAGAATCCCTTTGCTCTTGTTTCTTTCCGGTTGATAATGATTGCAAGAATCATACCGAAAATATAGTTTAATGCTGTTGCAAATACAGCCCAAATCAGGGTCCATCCTAATACGGAATAGAACTGTTTTCCAATACTGTCTCCAATATTCAATATTTTCTTAAAGGTAGCAAATCCAACCCAGTCGAATAACACTAAGTGTTCTCCAGATGTACTGTAGTTGGTAAATGCCATTGAAATATTGTAAATCAATGGCAAAACAGTAAAGATCAAAATTCCCATCAGTGGGAGTGCTAACAGTAATTTATGTAAATTTTGATCAAACAAACTCTTGAAGTCTTCTTTAAATGTGTTTAAATGCTTACCTGCTTTTGCCAGCAGTTCTGATTTATATGAACTTTTTACTGCTTCCCTCCATACAATGATAAATATGAAGGTAATATATAATGTTGCAACTCCATAAAGTAAGATAAGCTGTGAATTATCACCAGCCTGATATTCATAAATACTCTTTGCATCATTCCATACCTTTTCCCGCTCTCTCCATCCAAGTGATGGCAGCATGGAAACTGCATAGAATCCATAAGAAATCATGTAATAAAGATACGCAACCTCGATTGCCAAAAACATAAGACCTTTTACAATCTGTTTATGCGCAATATTGCCCAAGCCCATGATCAACATGGAGAGCTTAGTAATTGCATTTCCCTTAACTAACGCACCAGTAACAGTATATGGTGTCTGGAACTCTTTTGCTTTTTTCTTTTTTGTAGCAGCCTTCTTCACGCTATGGGCCTCCTATACTCTCTATAGTAAGACATCCAGGGTACCGTTGCCGGTATCCTGGAGTCCCCGGTTCTTTTCCAAACCGCTGTTTTAGGAATTCTTATAATGAACTTCCAATTACATCTTCTGCTTATTCAGCAACGTCTGTATTCATAGTTGTGTTCATTTCTTCTGTCTTCTCAGCAGCGTTGTCTTTTGTTACTTCGCCAGACTGGATATTTTTACCCATATTCTCTGCTGGTGACCAGTAGTTACTCATTTCTTTACATAATGGCTGCATGATAGATGTATCTGTCATAACATTTGTAACTGCTGTTGCGATTGGATCGTCAGCTAAAGAGATGTTGATGTTTGAAGGAAGGAGGTTTCTCATTTCATAATGAGCTGTCTGAGCCTTCTCACCTGCTAAGTAAGCTGCAAGAGACATAGCTACCTGCTGGTTCTCAGCATTTGGGTTTACACCGATTGCTTTAGATCCGATGAAGGATTTCATCTGACCTTCTTTTCCGTCGATTGTAACGGTAGGAAGAGCTGCAACACCCATGTTGTCGCCAAGTTTTTCTTTAACTGCTTCAGCATCCCATGTTCCGGAGAATAATGCTGCTACACTGTCGCCTAATCCTGCAAGACCAGATCCATCAGCATCTACTAAGAAGTTAGGATTAGCTGCTAAGTCTACTAAGTACTCTGTAACTGCTGCTGCTTTGTCTCCACCGAAGTCGATACCAGCATCTGTATCAGTTCCATCACCGAATAATGTACATCCGTTAGCTACATAGAATGCCTCGATATACCAGGAATCAGTTAATTTGAAAGAAACTTTCTTTCCAGCTTCTCCAGCTTTCTCTAACATTGTGTCAAAGTTCTTTACATCATCCTCTGAGAATACGCTCTTATCGTAGTACATAAACCATGTATTAGGAGTAAATGGGAATGCTACTACTGAATCGTTGTATGTAACAGATGCAAGGATAGAATCAGAGTTTGTAGATGTTACATATCCAAGATAATCTCCACCAAGCTCTGATAATGCGCCTGCAGATACCAAATCCGGGATGTTATCGTTAGCAAGCATGTAAACGTCTGCTGCTGCTTCAACGTCTTTTGTTACGTTGTCTTTTGCTTCACCCTCTGGACATACGCCATAGTTGAAGTTAATTTTCCAGTTTGGATGCTCAGCTGCGAATGCTTCGCACTGATCCTGAAGCCAGTTTGTATCCTGATCTTCCTGTGGGCTCCATACTGTTAAGTCACCCTCCCAAGCTTCATCTTCTGCTGCAGCTTTTTTTTCTGTTGCTGCTACTTCAGTATCTTTCTTGTCTGTGTTCTTGTCTGCGTCTTTGCTACCGCATCCTACCATGGATACTGCCATAGCTGTTACAAGAAATAATGATAATGCTTTCTTTTTCATTTTCTTCCTCCTTAAAAATGTGATTTCGATTAAGCATTTATATAAAACGGTAATCCGTTCTATATCATATAGAAATTATCTGCGGTATACTGCCGCAATGGTGCGGATCCATGCTCTTCGTTCTTCACTCAGAGTATCTTTTCCCACCCGCCATTTCCAGTTCTGTCCGACTGTGGATGGCTGATTCATTCTGGCTTCATTGCCAAGCTGTAAAATATCCTGCATCGGAATAATTACCACATCCGCTATGCTTGAATAAGCCAGACGGATTAAGGCGTCCGGAATTTCTTCCTTCGAGCCGATATTCAAATATTCATAGAGGTAAGCCAGTTCATATTCTGTCTTATCCCGGAAATAACCAACAACAGTATCATTATCATGTGTTCCGGTATATACCACTATGTTATTTTCTTCAAAGTTATGTGGAAGATTTTCATTTCCTGTATTTCCATCGAATGCAAACATCAGGATTTTACTTCCAGGCCATCCAATTCTTGCAAGAAGCTTTCTGCTTCCGGCGATGGCACTTCCGGCATTGTCTGCTATGATTCTGCAGTCACCGGCACTTTCTTCCATCACATCTGTCAATTTCTTTCCAGGACCCTTATTCCATTTTCCATTGCAGCAATCTTTTTCCTGAAACGGAATCGTATAATACCTCACAACTCCAAGGAAGTGGTCAATCCGGATTACATCATATAATGCTGCGTTTTTCTCAATCCGGTGCCTCCACCAGTCAAACTGATGCTCTTCCATATAGGAGTAGTCATATACGGGATTGCCCCATTTCTGACCTTCTTCCGAAAAATTATCCGGCGGGCTGCCTGCTACATGCTGCTGGCTTCCGTCTTCTTCTAATAAGAAGAGCTTCCGGTCTGCCCACACATCGGCACTGTCCATAGCCATATACAGCGGTATGTCCCCAATAATCTGTATTCCTCTTGTATTTGCGTACTGTTTTAAGAATTTCCACTGTTCATAAAATTTATACTGGCAGAACTTCCAAAACAGGATCTCTTCTTTTAATAATTCTGTGTATTCCTGTAATGCCTCCGGTGTACGGTTTCTGATTCCCGGTTCCCATGCCATCCATTCCCGGTTATTTTCTTTTCCTTTGACTGCCATAAACAATGCATAATCAGCCAGCCAGCAATCATTGTCTTCTTCAAACTTCCGGAAAGAAGGCTTTGCGGTATCAAACCGTTCAAATGCTTTCTTTAATATCTGAAAGCGGTTTTCAAAAAGATTGGCATAATCAACATCTTTCTCATCTGCACCCCAGTTATAGCTTCGAATCTCGCTTTCCATAAGCAGACCGTCGCGAACCAGGTCATCTAAATCTATCAAATACGGATTTCCTGCAAATGCTGATATTGACTGATACGGACTGTCTCCAAAACTGGTTGGACCAATTGGAAGTATCTGCCAGTATCTTTGTTTCAGGTCTACAAGTAAGTCTACGAAATTGAAAGCTGCATCACCCAGAGTTCCGATTCCATAATCAGACGGAAGACTTGTTATTGCCATCAGGATTCCTGCTCCTCTGGTTAGTCTCTTTGCCTCCAATGTTTTTCCCCCACATCGGTTTTTATTTTTTGCTTTTCGTTAATTTTCGTATCTGAGGTTATTTTACGTCTTTTTAACATTTTTGTCAAGCAAAACGGTCCTTTTAACATTATTTTTGCCGTTTTTGACGGAATTCACATTGTTTTTTTGGTTATATTGCTATTCAAAACCCTGTTTTTTTTCGAAAAATAATATTTTGCAGTACTTGCACCTGTCATGCAAATTCTATATAATACAGAATATAAAAAGTTTTTGATATAATTTTGCTTAAAATATACCAGATTTATGGAGGCTTGTTATGGTCACAATTAAAGATATTGCCAACCGGCTCGGCATTTCCGTCAGCACTGTTTCCAAAGGATTAAACGGCGCCAGTGATATCAGCGAAGATTTACGGCAGATGGTTCTTGATACCGCTGTAGAAATGGGATATCAGTCCAAGAAGATGAAAAAGGATGAAAACAAGAAGCTTTGCCTTTTTATAGAAAATATGGAATATGAAACAGCCAACCAGTTCGGATACGAAATCATCCTAGGTTTCCGCCAGGCTGCTTTCCGGAATGGCTGGTCCGTCAGTGTAGTTCCGGTTACTCCCGCTTTCCAGATGACCGAAAAATATGATACTTATATGTTAAAGAACGGTTATTCCGGTGGGTTCCTGGTAGGCTTTGCTCTCCATGATGACTGGATGCGGCAGCTTGCCTTCACCTCCATTCCGACGGTTCTTTTCGATAATTATATTAAGAAGAATCCACATGTGTGCTATGTGGGAACAGATAACTTTGAAGGAATTGAATCTGCAATCGACCATCTCTATCAGCTTGGGCACAAAAAGATTGCTTTCCTCAACGGTTCTCTCTATTCCATGGTCAGCGAGAAACGTTATCAGGCATATTTAGATGCCATGAAATCCCACAATCTTCCAGTAGAGGAAGATATGGTTGCACATGGCTACTATGTTGCAGACAGTGCAAAATATCATGTACCGAATTTTCTTGCTGCCGGAGCAACAGCAATTCTCTGCGGTAATGACCTGATTGCTTCCGGAGTCATTACAGAATGCCGGCTTCGAGGTTTTTCTGTTCCGGATGATATCAGTGTGGTTGGTTTTGACGACCTGCCGATTTCTTCTTTCTTAGAGCCGCCACTGACT
>VOFC01000489.1_pt1 | contig 96000 bp, 156 predicted proteins | sample 5384161 | NCBI WGS metagenome assembly VOFC01 (sample SAMN12384722, study PRJNA508395) | human gut metagenome | isolation source: healthy gut B | host: Homo sapiens | reverse complement strand
GGCCACCTGCTCCCGCTTCATGCCCAGCGAGATGCCCAGCCGCTTGTCCACCTCGGGATTCACATAGACCGGGACCGCGCCGCAGAGTACCAGTGCGTTCAGCACACTGCGGTGCACGTTGCGGGGCAGGATGATCTCATCGCCCCGCTTGCAGGCTGTCAGCACCATGCTCTGCACAGAGCTGGTGGTGCCGCCCACCATTAAAAAGGCATGGGCTGCGCCAAAGGCATCGGCGGCCAAGCCCTCCGTCACGTCCTTTCCCGCCCGGTCCACCACCCGGCCGTCTCTCTGAGCTCCGCCGGCGGGCGGGGCGTGGCAGGCCGCCCATCACCTCCGGGCACACGGGGATCAGCCGGTGCCCCAGCACCTCCAGCCGCGCCAGCTCCCGCAGGGCCTGGAGGCCCCGTCGTACCGGCAGAGAGTCCCCAGCAGGCAGGCACTGACCAAAATATCCATCTGTCTCTCCCCTTCCCCAACATCAGAAAAGGGGCCCGCTGCGCCTTTGCAGCGGGCCCCTCGATCTGCTGTCAATGGGTCAAATAATATTTCACCAAAGTCTGGAGCAGCTCATCCCGGTCCACTTTTCGGATCAGCGCCCTGGCGTTATTGTGGTTGGTGATATAGGTGGGATCTTCTGAGAGGATATAGCCCACGATCTGATTGACTGGGTTATAGCCCTTCTCCTGAAGCGCCTGATACACCGTAGTCAAGATCGCCTTGATCTCCAGATCCCGCTGATCGCCCAGCCGGAACTTCCGAGTGAAATCCATCTCATCCATCGAACACACCTCCTGCAGCGTTGAAGTGGAACACTTGTGCTTAGTTTACTCCAAAAAGGAGGCGGTGTAAAGGGTATGGGGCAAAATTTTAAGAAAAATTTAGGACTCCTCCGGCTCCTGCCGGCCCTTCTGCTCCGCCGGCACCCACTCCACCCGCAGGAAGCAGCACAGCAGGTACACAGCGGCCACCAGAAGGGGCGGCCACCGCCAGCTCCTCGCTGGGCTGGCCGAAGCGCAGATAATACTGGGTGGACATCTCTGCCTTTTCCTCCATCAGCCTGCCGGAAAACAGGGAATAGACCTGGGGATAGGCCAGCATCCCCGGAACCCCAGGCAAGCCAGCATCATGGCCAGGACCGGGAGCAGCATCCCCCAATGCCTCCGCTTCAGGCAGGGGGAGCAGAGCCAGCACCCCTGCCATCGTCCAGACCGCCAGATAGAGTTCCTGCTGGTGCTGGTACCAGAATCTCGGCAGGAGAGTCTGCCGGTAGAGATACCAGAACCCGGCCAGGACGATGGGGCACAGAGCGGGCATGGCCTTGCTCCAGGCGAAGGGGGCCCGGGCCAGCCGGGGATGCCCCCCGCAGGTCGGGCAGCCGCACCGGGAGATCCCCTCTCTCCCCGCCAGCCGCCGGGCAGCCAGCTGAGTCAGAACGGTGAGGCCGCAGGCGCCCGCCAGCCATAGGGGCCCCAGAACAAGGACCAGCTGAAGCAGCGCGCCGGCATCCCCTCTCAGCAGTTGGAAAATCATGTTCTTCCACTGGCTCAGAACTGTGGGAAAAAGCACCTGAAACACCACGCCCCCCCAGTTCTTCCGCCAGGGTCCAACTGACGCAAAGCACATGGCCCAGCTGCCCAGGCGGAACCAGCGGGCGTGATAGGTGTAGTGAGTCTGGAGATAGATGCCGTAGGCCAGACAGCCCAGATAGAGGGCCCAGCACACCGGCACGGGGACGAACCTCCGCAGTAAATAAAAGGCCAGTCCTCCGCCGATGGCGAAGGCAAAGGAGAGCAGATTCTGCCAGTCGCTTTTCTGCAATGTGGGGACAGGGGCACCTGGGTCCAGCAGGGCATCCACCGTCACATCCAGTGCCCGGGCCAGAGAGCAGGGTAGGGACATCCGGGTAGCTCCCGCTCTCCCACCGGGAGACTGATTTGTTGGACACGCCGATGCGATCGGCCAGCTCCTGCTGGGTGAGCCCCCGCTCCCCGGCGGTACCGTTTCAGCCGCTGGGCAAATTCCAGTTCATCCATGGTGTCTCCTCCTGTGATCCTTTCTTGCCTCTATCATACCGGAAAAACGTTCCCGCCGCCACCCCGGAGGGTGAGAATCTGTTCTCGCGGGACAGGAATTTGTTTCCGGAAGTGGAAAATCAGGTCTCAGGCCGCAGGGGGCACATAGGATGCGTCCCCTGCAAGATGTTGTAAACCTCCGGCTCACAGCACTGTGCATTGCCGACCGGCTCAGCTGTCTGTACAGGTCTCGCGATCTCGTCCATCACTCTTTCTTTCCGGGATCACAAATAAAAAGGATCAAATGCCAATAGGAATAATATAAAAACAGACAACATATCCCATACATCAGGTACAGGATCGCCCGCCCTAGTGCCGTCTCTGGCTTCGTACTGTTTTATGGTTACATCGGGCATAAAAAGCGGGGGGCGAAACTTAGTTTCGCCCCCGTTAAAGCTTTCGCGGGTCTGAGTGAAAACGCTTGTACGCGCTGCGCGCCCGTCTGCCACGGGGCGGCCTCAGCGCAGTACCGCGCCCAGCTCCTTTTCCAGAGTTTCCAAAATCGCTTTCACATCGGCGTCCGCCTCTTCGGCGGTCAGGCTGCGGTCGTCGGCCCGGAGGACCAGGTTGAAGGCCACAGACTTCTTGCCCTCGGCCACGCCCTTGCCCCGATAGATGTCGAACAGGGTGACCTCCTTCAGCAGTCCCTTCGCCCCCCCGACGGATGCAGTCCTCCAAGGCTCCCACGGTGACCGCTTCGCCGCACACCACGGCGATGTCCCGGGTAACGGAGGGAAACTTGGGCAGGGGCACGTACTGGGGATCGGGGCCCTTCCCGCACATCAGCTGGTCAAAGTCCAGCTCGGCGCAGTAGAACTCTGCGTCCACGCCGTAGTTCTGGGCCACCAGGGGTGGATCTGACCAAACACGCCCACCTCCTGGCCGTTGACCAGCACCTGGGCACAGCGGCCTGGGTGATAGGAGGGATTGGGGATCTGAGGGGCCTCAAAGGTGACGTCCGCCGCCCGGATCTCTCCCAGGATGGCCTCCACCGCCCCCTTCAGGGCAAAGAAGTCCATTCCTTCGCCGTAAGCGCCCAGAGAGAGCACCTTCTTCTCCACCGCCAGGCCGTCGGCCCCGCCAGGGAGATAGATGCGGCCTACCTCATAGAGACGGGCGCTCTTGTTGCGGTAGTTGTAGTTCCGGGTCAGGATCTCCAGCATGGAGGGAGCACCGTGGTGCGCATGATGGAGGTGTCCTCCCCAGGGGGTTCAGGATCTTGAAGGACTGGCGGCGGGGGTCGTCCGAAGCCCAGCGGATCTTGTCGTAGTAGGTGGGGGAGATGAAGGAGTAGGTGATGATCTCGTCATAGCCGCAGGCACGGCACACCGCGCCCAAGGCGCGCTCCAGCTCCTGCTCAGGGGAGTAGCCGCCCTGGGTGGTCTGGCCCCGCATGAGGGTGGTGGGGATCTTGTTGTACCCGTAGAAGCGGGCCACTTCCTCGGCCAGATCGGCCATGCCCTCCACGTCGCCGCGCCAGGAGGGCACGGTGACCTGGTCGCCCTCCACCTGGAAGTCCAGCTTTTTCAGAATGGCGGTCATCTCCTCGGCGGCGATCTCGGTACCCAGCAGGGCGTTGATCTTGTCCGGCTCCAGGGTGAGTACCGGGGGCTGGGGCACGAAGTTCAGAATGTCGATGACGCCGTCCACCACCTCGCCGGCGCCCAGCATCTCCACCAGCTCGCAGGCCCGGTTGACGGCGGGCAGGGTGTTCAGGGGGTCCAGGCCCTTTTCAAACTTGGCGCTGGCCTCGGTGCGCATGCCCAGGGCCAGAGCGGTGCCGCGGATGCAGGTGCCGTTGAAGTAGGCGGACTCGAACACCACGTCGGCGGTGTCGGCGACGATCTCGCTGTTCAGGCCGCCCATGATGCCGGCCAGACCCACGGCCCGGGGCTCGTCGGCGATGACCAGCATAGTTGGGATTGAGCTTGCGCACGCTTCCGTCCAGGGTGGTGAGCTCTCGCCCTCCTCCGCCCGGCGGACGATGATCTTGCCGCCCTTTACATAGCGGTAGTCAAAGGCGTGCATGGGCTGGCCGTATTCCAGCATCACATAGTTGGTGATGTCCACGATGTTGTTGATGGGGCGCACGCCCATGCTGCGCAGCCGCTCCCGCATCCACTTGGGGAGGGGGCGATCTTCACGTTGCGCACCATCCGGGCAGTGTAGCGGGGCACCAGATCGGCTGCGGGGGTCTCCACATCCAGCAGCTCCGGCAGCACGCCGGGGCCGCCGCCCTTTCACCACCGGCTGGTGGAGGGCCAGGGGTGCGTCAAAAGGTGGCGGAGGCCTCCCGGGCCAGGCCGATGACGGAGAGGCAGTCGGGGCGGTTGGGGGTGATCTCAAACTCCACCACGTGGTCGTCCAGGCCCACCACCGGTTTCAGGTCATCTCCGGGCTTGCAGTCTTCGTGGAGGATGAAGATGCCGTCGGGGATGCAGTGGGGGAACTCCGCCTGCTGGGCGTGGAGGTCCTCCAGGGTGCAGACGGCCCCTCGCTTGGTGTCATAGGCCACCAGGTCGCCGTTGTGGAGATTGGCACAGGTGGTGGTGACTGTCACGGACAGGGCCTCCTGGCCGGCCCAGAACAGGCGGCAGGTCCAGCCGGCCTCTCCGGCGGGCTCTACCCTCCACCAGGGCAGCTATCACCGGCCCATAAATCTTGTCCCCCGGCTGGATGTCCGCGGAGATAGAGGGCTTGTCCTTATCCAGGGGCTTGTAGTCCCCCAGGATGGCGGCAGGAGTGATGACGGCGTAGGGGAAGTCCCGGGTGTCCAGGCCCAGCTCACTCAGGCCGCACAGCATGCCGTTGGACACCACGCCCCGCAGCTTGCCCTTTTCGATCTTCTTGCCGCCGGGCAGGGTGGACTTGTGCAGGGCCACGGGCACCAGGTCGTCTATGTGGACGTTCCAGGCCCCGGTGACAATCTGCACCGGCTCCTCCCGGCCCACGTCGATCTGGCACACCCACATGTGGTCGCTGTCCGGGTGGCGCTCCATGGACAGCACCTTGCCCACCACCACATTGGAGATCTCCGCCCCCAGGTCGTGTGTCACCTCCACCTTGGAGCCGGAGAGGGTCATGGACTCGGCAAATTCCTTGTCATTGGCGTCAACGGTGACAAACTCGCTGAGCCACTTACGCGATAAATTCATATTATAAAACTCCCTTTGTTTGAATTAGGAATGAGGAGTTAGGAATTAGGAATTGCGGTGTCCGGTTTTGCCGGAATATTTGGAATTGAGCTGCGGAAGAAACCGCTTCAATTTCTAACTCCTAATTTCTAATTCCTAATTGATTTTTAGAGCAATCAGAATTGCTCTAAAAAATCTAACGTCGTTCTCGAAAATCAGACGCAGGTCGGCGATCTTGAAGCGGCGCATGGCGGTGCGCTCCAGCCCCATGCCGAAGGCCCAGCCGGAGTAGACCTCCGGGTCGATGCCGGCCATCTTCAGCACCTTGGGGTGGATCATGCCGGCGCCCAGCAGCTCGATCCAGCCCTCGCCCTTGCAGGTGGGGCAGCCCACGCCGCCGCACTTGTGGCACTGCACGTCCATCTCGCAGGAGGGCTCAGTGAAGGGGAAGTGATGGGGACGGAAGCGGGTCTTGGTGCCCTTGCCGTAGAGCTGCTCCACCACGGTGTTCAGGGTGCCCTTCAGGTCCGCCATGGTCACGCCTTTGTCGATGACCATGCCCTCCACCTGGTGGAACATAGGGGAGTGGGTGGCGTCCACCTCGTCCTTGCGGTACACCCGGCCGGGGGCGATGATGCGGATAGGCAGGGGCATGGAGTCCATGGCGCGGACCTGCATAGGGCTGGTCTGGCTGCGGAGCATCACCCGGCTGTCCTCGTCGAAGTAGAAGGTGTCCGACCAGTCCCGGGAGGGGTGGCCCTCCTCCGCATTGAGCTTGTCGAAGTTGTACTCGGCCAGCTCCACCTCCGGGCCGTCCAGCACGGTGAAGCCCATGCCGATGAAGATGTCCTTGATCTCGTCCAGGGCCAGGTACATGGGGTGCTTGTGTCCCAGCTTCACCTCGCGGCCGGGGATGGTCACATCCACAGCCTCGTCCTTCAGGCGCTGCTCCAGGGCCTGGGCCTCCAGCTTACCGGAGGCGGCCTCAATGGCCGCCTCCAGGGCGGCGCGGACCTCGTTGGCCAGCTGGCCCATGGCGGGGCGCTCCTCGGCGGACAGCTTGCCCATCATTTTCAGAACGGCGGTGAGCTCACCCTTCTTGCCCAGATACTGGACGCGCAGACTGTCCAACTCGGCGGCGGACTGGGCCTGCCCAAAGGCGGCCAGCGCCTCCGAACGGATCTTTGCTAACTGTTCTTTCATCTGTGTTCTTCCTTTCAGAGGTAAATTGATCGGACGGGGGGCGGACAGCAAAAAAAGCCTTCCGCCCCAAACCTGTTGGGACGAAAGGCAATCCTTCCGCGGTACCACCCGCATTCGTGTCAGACACGCACTTGACCTTCCCGATAACGGCGGAACACCCGTCCCCCCTCTCAGGGGCCGCTCCTGGGCGAACCAAGCGGCACGCTTCAGGACGGCTTTCAGCCGGCGGCCGCCCCTCTCTGAGAAACGAAAGCACGTTATTTTCCCGCTCTTCGCATTTGTACTAAAGGTATATATACCACAAATCTTCTTGTATTGCAAGTCCCCGGAGACTATAATAGAGGCGAGACCAGCAAAAAAGGAGGTCTTCTCCATGAAACGGCTCTTCACAGCCGCTCTCTCGGCGGCCCTGCTCCTGTCCCTCGCCCTTCCTCCTCCGCCGCCGGGACCGGCCGGGCAGTGGACTGGGCCCTGTACACCGACATCACCGCCCAGATCAACGGCCACCCTCTGCGCTCCTACAATGTGAATGGCAGCACCGCCGTGGTGGCGGAGGACCTGCGCGGATATGGCTTCCAGGTCCTCTGGGATGCAGAGGACCGCACCCTTTCCGTGGAGCGGGCCGCGGACAGCACAGGCTGCCCTGCCCTCCCGGCGTCCTGGCCGGACTACACGCCGCCCGCCCTCACTCAGCCGGTGGGGACCCGGGCGCAGCCCATCCTGTCCACGGACATTGACACCTATGTGGCCGGGCAGTATGTCAGGAGCTGCAACATCGGCGGCGAGACCCTGATCTGCTTCTCCGACCTGGCTCCCTTACGGTGCCGTTTCCTTCGACGAGGACAGCCGCACCGCCGAGCTGACCCTCGGCGATCCCATGCAGATCCAGTTGGATGATCTGATCCAGCGCATGGAGGATGTAAAAGAGTTTATCAATGTGGAATATCAGCTGTATCCCTCGGCTTCCGGGACGCTATTTGCCGGCTCGATGGGCGGCGTTCCCCACGGGAGCAGTTTCCAACTATATTTTGTGAGAAACAACGGAACAAAACTCGATATCATCAGTCTTCTTCCCGCCTATATGGGTGGGTCTCACTCTTTCGCCCGTTATCGGGACATCGAACTGGATGATGCCGGAACTGTATTGACCTTTATTTCCCCGGTGAAAGAGACAATAAACTGGGCTACCGGCGAAACCAAGGACTGGGGAGATACCCTCTGTACAATCGATCTGGTCAGCGGCACCATGCGGTCCATGCATCCCCTGTCCCAGACGCTGGCCCAGTGGTCCGCCTATTATGAAGCAGAGACCTGGCCGGAAGGATTTCTCCCGCCCACGCCTCCCCTGTCTGACGGCAGTGTATCCCTGACCCTGAGCCGGCCCGAGGGGACAGCCGAAGTGGTCTGTCTGGATGGTTCCCTTCCTTCCTACTTCATGTCCATCACCGTCAGCCAGGACGGCATCGCCGTTGTCCATGAGCAGGGGTTGTTCAGTCAAGACTTTTTCGGCACCCCCTATGGGCTCCTCTATCAGAAGCTGTTGGACCTGGAACTCCCCTCCGTCTTTCAAGATGATTCTGATTTGGAGGCATCGCCGGAGCAGATGGCTCAGGCCGCTCAGTGGCTCCAGGCCGCCAAGAATGGGGAGCCCATTCCAGGCAATCTCTGGTGGAGCGGCGGCAATGGACACCGGGATCTGGTCTTTGACTTTGATCAGCCTGTCACTCTGGAGAACGGAGACATTCTTACCTTTCATATGGGTCTGCCGGAATGACCGGCCTCTTCTCCCCCACCAAGCAAAAACGCGCTGCCCGCTGGGCAGCGCGTTTTTTTTTATCCCGCCACGGCCTCGGCCACCCGGATGCCGTCCACGGCGGCGGAGACGATGCCGCCGGCGTAGCCCGCCCCTCGCCGCAGGGGTACAGGCCCCGCAGGGCGGACTGGAAGGTCTCGTCCCGCAGGATGCGCACCGGCGAGGAGGACCGGCTCTCCACTCCAGTGAGCACCCCGTCCGGCGCGGCGAAGCCCCGGAGCTTCCGGTCCATCAGGGGCAGGGCTCCCCGCAGCGTATCCGCCACCGCCCCGGGCAGGCACCGGTCCAGGTCCGTCCAGGCCACGCCGGGGCGGTAGGTGGGCCGGATGGCACCCGGTCCCTGGGAGGGCCGCTTCTTCAAAAAGTCCTCCACCCGCTGGGCAGGAGCCAGGAAGCCGCCACCCCCCGCCTGGAATGCCGCCCGCTCCCACTCCTCCTGGAAGCGCACCCCGGCCAGCGGTCCGGCACCGGCGGGGAAGTCCTCCGGCCCCCACCCCCACGAGAAAGCCGCCGTTGATGTTCTTCCCATCCCGGGCCCGGAAGCTCATGCCGTTGGTCACCACCTGTCCCTGGGCGGAGGAGGCGGCCACCACCTCCCCCCCGGGCACACGCAGAAGGTGAAGGCGGACCGGCCGGAGGGCAGGTGGCAGGCCAGCTTATAATCGGAGGGGCGGGAGCTGTTTCCATGCCGGACCGTACTGCCGGGCGCTGATCTCCCGCTGAAGGTGCTCGATGCGCACCCCCACGGCAAAGGGCTTCTGCTCCATGGGCACCCCCGCCTGATGGAGCATGGCAAAGGTGTCCCGGGCGGAGTGTCCCGGGGCCAGCACCAGGGTGTCGGCTTTCAGAAGATAGCCCCCTGGGGCCCCGCCACCCGCAGCCCCGTCAGGGCGTCCCCCTGTATGGTCAGCCCCTCCAGCCGGTGGCCGAAGCGCACATCGCAGCCCAGGGAAATCAGCTCCTGCCGGATGTGCTTCACCACCTGCCGCAGCACGTCGGTACCCACATGGGGCTTATGGGAATACTTCACGTCGGCGGGGGGCTCCCGCCTCCACCAGCGTATCCAGCACAGCGGCGATGCGGGGGTCATGGGTTCCGGTGGTCAGCTTTCCGTCGGAGAAGGTGCCGGCGCCCCCCTCGCCAAACTGGACGTTGGAGCCCTCGTCCAGGGCCCCGGCGGTCCAGAAGCGGTCCACGTCCCGGGTCCGCTGGTCCACGTCCTGGCCCCGCTCCAGCACGACACAGGGAAAGCCGTTCCGGGCCAGGAACAGAGCCGCAAACAGGCCCGCCGGGCCCATGCCCACCACCACCGGGGGCAGGGCGGAGCGCCGTCCCGCTGCCGGAAAGGCGTATGCCTGCCGCTCCGTCCGGGACACGTTCCGCCCCGGCGCGTTTTCCACCAGCCGCTCCTCCTGGGGCATGGACAGCTCCACCGTATAGACATAGTGGACCTCGCTCCTGTTCCGGGCGTCGATGGACTGCCGGACGATCTCCAGCTCTCCCAGCTGCCCCGGCCGGAGCCCCAGGGCCCGGGCCGCCCGCTTGCGTAGCTGCTCCAAATCTCCGTCTACCGGAAGGGACAGGTTACTGATCCGGATCATAAGGTCCCACCCTTTCTTCTCCCGGGGCAGGGCCCCGTTTCGCGGTGTGATTGTACCACAGCTTCTCCTCCCGTGCAAGGGCACCGCCTGCTTTTGCCATTTTGCCCGGTCTGTCCGGAGGGCTTTCTGCCCTCTTTTTCTCTTTCGATGCTCTCAGTGTACAGAGGGTATGCTTTCCCAATACCTGCAAATAAGAATGTAGGCCTTCGGCCTGTTTTGTCACTGATTTCCCCCCTGCTCCCCGCCCACCTATGCTATTCTTGTAACACGTTCCTGCAAAAACGACATTTTTCGACAAAAGGAGAGGATCATCTTATGGCAAGGAAACGAGTGGAACGCAACATTTCCTTTGATGACGTGCGAAAGGTATATTATGTCAGCATGGATCTGGGCAAGAACAGCGAGGGGAAGCGGGTCAAGCAGTACCGCACCTTCCCCAACCTGACCTCCGCCCGGACGGGCCTGCGGGAGTTTTACGCCGACCGGGACAAGCTCCTCCACCCGCCCAAGCAGGAGCAGACCCTGCGCCAGTGGCTGGATTACTGGATGGAGAACATCATCCGCCCCAACCGGGCGGAGACTACGGTGTATGCGTATCAGAAGATCATCGACAACCACCTGGACCCGCTGCTGGGCGCCGTCCCCTGTCCAAGCTCAGCCCCAAGCAGATCCAGGAGTACTACCAGACCATGACGCGGACGGAGGGGCTCTTTCCAACACCATCCGCCGGCACCATGACCTGCTCTCCGCCGCCCTGCGGATGGCAGTGCGGCAGGATATGCTCCGGGTCAATCCCATGGAGCGGGTGGAGCCGCCCCGCCCCAAGCTCCACGAGGCATCCTATTATACCCAGGAGAACCTGAAGGTGCTCTACCAGCTGGTAGAGGGCCACTGGCTGGAGATGGTGGTCAAGGTCACCGCTGGGCTGGGTCTGCGGCGGGAGGAGATCTGCGGCCTGAAATGGGAGAGCGTGGACTTCCAGCGCCGCGTCGTCCATATCAAGGAGGCCCGCACTGCCTATGGCGCCACAGTGATCCAGAAGGAGACAAAAAACCGCTCCTCCATGCGCACCCTGTTTATGCCTGACGAGCTTATGAGCTGCTCCGCCGGGAGAAGGCCCGGCAGGAGCAGGAGCGGGCCATCCGGGGCGGGGATTACGCCGCCTCTGGACATGTGGTGCTGGACAGAGAGGGACTGCCCTACTCCCCCAACGCCCTGTCCCTGGCCTTCACCCGGTTCGTGCGGGAAGAACCACCTTCCCCGGCTCACCCTCCATGGACTGCGCCACACCTTCGCCACCATCGCCTCTGCCCAAGGCGTCCCTCTGTTCGACATCGGCAAAGCGCTGGGCCACAGCACCCCCGCCACCACCGGCCGCATCTATACCCACCTGGTGGACCGCACCCATGAGGAGACCCTGCTGCTGGTCTCCGCCGCCCTGAAGTGACAGCTTCTCGGGACATACCCCCGCCTCCGCCCCCCATATAGTGGGGGTGGAGGTGATCCCATGCCCCTGTCCCTGCCTGAGTTCCTGTGCCAGATGGCGGCCAGCCCGGCCCTGACCCTCACGGTGCTGCTCACTCTGGCCGTCCTGCTGGTCAACGGCTGGACCGACGCCCCCAATGCCATCGCCGCCGCTGTGGTCACCGGGGCCCTCCCTTTCCGTCCGGCGGTTGGGCTGGCCGCCCTGTGTAACCTTCTGGGCGTGCTGTGCGTCACGGCGGTGAATACATCAGTGGCCGAGACCATCTACTCCATCGCCTCTTTCGGCGGCGGTCCCCGGGCGGCCCTGGCCGCCCTTTGCGCCGCCATGGCTTCCATCGTTCTCTGGGCGGCAGCGGCCTGGTGGTTCGGCATCCCCACCAGCGAGAGCCACGCACTGGTAGCCGGCATCTCCGGGGCGGCCGCCGCCCTGGAGGGCAGCTTGTCCTGCATCCGGTGGGACTGCTGGGCCCGGGTGGTGCTGGGGCTGCTGGTCTCAGTAGGAGCGGGCTTCTGGGCGGGCCGCCGGGCCCTGAGGGCGCTCAGCCGACTGTCCTGGAGCGACCGGCTGTTCCGCAGGGCCCAGATCCCCGGGGCTGCCCTCACCGCCTTCCTCCACGGTGCCCAGGACGGGCAGAAATTTCTGGGCATCCTTCTGCTGGGCTGTGCCCTGGCCCAGGGCCGGGGGGACGAGCAGACCTTCCCCATCCCCTTTTTGGCTCATGGCCCTGTGCGCCGGTTCAATGGCCCTGGGCACTGGGATGGGCGGGCGGCGCATCATCGACACCGTGGGCCGCGAGATGGTGCGTCTGGGTCCCCGGGAGGGGCTGGCCTCCGATCTGGGCGGCGGCGGCTGTCTGCTGCTGTCCACCCTGCTGGGCCTTCCGGTGAGCACCACCCACACCCGCACCGCCGCCCTGCTGGGTGGGGGAGCACCTCAGGCCGCCGGATTGACTGGTCGGTGGCCCGCTCCATCGCCCTCACTTGGGTGCTCACCTTCCCTGGCTGCTTCACCCTGGGCTGGTGCATGGCCCGGCTGTTCCTCGCCTGGGTCTGAATACAGCGCCGCCCCGCCGCTGATCGCGGCGGGGCGGCGCTCTTCCTTTTATTCCGAGAGCAGGATGCGGTCGTTGTCCAGCTCCCTGCCGGCCCCCAGCCTTGAACCGCTTCAGCAAGTCCTCCACCGTCAGGCCCTTCCGCTCCTCCCCCCCACATGTCCAGCACGACCCTTCCACTGTCCATCATCAGGGTGCGGTTGCCCAGCTCCAGAGCATTTTTCATGTTGTGCGTCACCATCATGGTGGTGATATGATGCTCCGCCACGATCTCCCGGGTCAGGCCCAGCACCTTCTCTGCTGTAGAGGGGTCCAGGGCCGCCGTGTGCTCGTCCAGCAGCAGCAGCTTGGGCGGGACCAGCGTGGCCATCAGCAGGGTCAGCGCCTGGCGCTGGCCGCCGGAAAGCAGACCCACCGGCTGCTTCATCCGGTCCTCCAGCCCCATATCCAGCAGGGCCAGCCGGTCCCGGAAGAACTGCCTCTCCGCTTTGCTGGTCCGGCTGAAAAAAGCGTTCTGATTCTTGGCAGTGCGCAGATAGGCCAAGGCCAGGTTCTCCTCGATGGTCATATGGGGCGCCGTTCCCCGCATGGGGTCCTGAAACAGCCGCCCTATTTCCCGGCTGCGCTTGTACTCCGGCTTGAAGGTGATGTCCTCCCCCGCCAGGCGGATGGCGCCCTCATCCACATAGAAGTCCCCGGCGATGGCATTGAAGAGGGTGGATTTACCCGCCCCGTTCGAGCCCACGATGGTGACGAAGTCCCCCTTCTCCAGACGGAGGGCAACTCCGCTCAGCGCCTTCTTCTCGTTCACCGTTCCGGGGTTGAAGGTCTTGGAGATACACGCAAGTTCCAGCATCTCAGCGTCCCCCTTTCTCATTTCCGCCTTCCGCTTCTGGAAGGCAGCCCACTGCTTAAGGGTGGGCGCCGCGATGGCCAGCGCCACCAGGATGGCGGTCAGCAGCTTCATAGCCTCGATAATCCTGGAGCTGAGGGCCGCCGCATAGATGATCCGGTAGAGGATGCTGCCCACAAAGACGGAAAGCGCCCCCCGCAGCATGGAGCCACGGCCCAGCACCGTCTCACCGATGATGAGGCAGGCCAGCCCGATGACCACCATTCCGGTGCCGATGTTTACGTTGGCGCTGCGCTGGGACTGGCCCACCAGAGCGCCGGAAAAGGCAGTGAGGGCGTTGGCGATGCACAGCCCCACGGTGATGGTGAAGTTTGGGTTGATGGAGGAGGCCCTGACCATGTCCCGATTGTCCCCGTGGCTCGGATGGACAGGCCCAGCCGGGTCCCCAGGAAAGCCACCAGCAGCAGGGCCGCCCCCACCGTCAGCACCCCGCCCAGCAGGATCTCGCTCCAGGCTCCGCCGATACCGGTAGCCTGGAACATGCGGAAAAATAGTGTCCTGGCGGAGCAGGCTGGCGGTGGAGGTCCAGCCCATTACCATCAGGTTGACGGTGTACAGGCCGGTGTTGGTGACAATGCCCGCCAGGATGGAGGGCACCCCATCTTGGTCTGGAGCAGGGCGGTCACAAAGCCTGCCGCCGCCCCGGCAGCCATGGCGGCAGGGACCGCCAAGACGGGTGGCCTGCGATGCACACTGTCACCGACACGGCCGCCCCCAGGGTGAAAGCCCCATCGGTGGTGAGATCGGCAATGTCCAGGATGCGGTAGCTGAGGAACAGAGCCAGGGCTACCGGTGCGTACAACAGGCCCAGTTCCAGGGCTGTCTGGAGAATATAGAGCATAGCGGGTTCCGTCCTTTCAGGCCAAAGCCCCTCCGGCGTCCTGCCGGAGGGACTGGCGGTATTGTGCGGTCAGGGCGTGCTTAGTCCTCGGTGGTGGTCACTTCCACCACCTGGCCCATGTCGCTGAACATGGAGTAGTCCGCGCCCAGAGTCTGGGCGGTCTCGGTGTTGACGGTGATGATGCCGCCCTCCACCAGATAGTAGTCCTCCATGCCGTCCATGCCCTCCGACGCCACCTGATAGGCCAGGTCGGCGGTCTGAGTGCCCAGGTCGGTATAGTTCACGCCGCAGGTGGTGAAAGCGCCGTTGCGGACAAAGGAGTCAGCGCCTGTGTAGTGGGGGATGCCCGCCTCCGCCAGTTCAGGGGGCAATGGCCAGCTCGGCCTCCATGATCTTGTTATCGGTGGGGGTAAATACGGCGTCCGCGCCGTCGGCAATCAGCGTCCCGGCCGCGGCGATGACCTCATCTACGCTGTTTGCGGTGTACTCTTTATAAGCGATGCCCTTGCCGTCCAGATACTCCTTCGCCTCTGCAATGGGCTTGGTGGAGTTGGGCTCAGACAGGGAGTAGAGCAGGCCCACAGTCTGCACCTCCGGGTCCTGGGCCAGCATCATGTCCAGGATGAACTGGGTGTTCAGGGCGTCACTCATACCGGTGACATAGTCCAGGTCCAGCAGATCGGCCTGCGCAGGGTCACTGACGGCGGCGTACACCACTGGGATGCCGGTGCCCTCGGCGGCCACGGTCATCAGCTGGGCGGCGGTGGTGGCCACCGGAATGATGACGTCCACACCATCGGCCACTACCTGGGCGCCGAGCTGGTTCAGGATGGTCTCGTCCCCCTGGCCGCTGTACACCTGGCCGTAGTCGATGGTGATGCCCTGCTCGGCGGCGATCTCGTCCAGCCGGGCGGTGATGGCGTTGGCGATCTCATCCAGGGAGGCATGGTCCATCTGCTTCACTACCGCCACCTTGATGGCGGTGCCGCCGGTCTCGGAGCCGGAAACGGCCGGGGCAGGGGCGGCGCCGGAGGAGGCGGAGCTGCTGCCGCCGGAACAGGCGGCCAGGCCGGCCATCATGGTCAGGGACAGGGCGGCAGCGGTAAACTTCTTCATCATGTCATGCTTTTTTTCATCGTGTTTTCCTCCAAAAAACAAAATTTGTTCGGGTGGGCGATGGACGGGCCGGTGCCGGCGGCCTTGACTTGGGAGCGCAGCCAATAAAAAAACAGCTCCTTATCCCACATGGGACAAGAGCCATACTCCTGCGATACCACCCAAATTGACGCTAGCGCCCGCTCGCTTCACGCGCCATCACGCGTGCCCGATGGATAACGGGTGGGTCCCCGTCGGCATCTACTGAGCCAAAGCCGTTCAAGCCGCCCTCGGAAGGCCATTCACACAGTTGCGCCCCGCCCTGATCCCACCACCCAGGACTCTCTGAAGGTTTGCCCACTGGCTACTCATCTTCCTCGCAGGTTTCTGCTGATTGATTTGTTGGGCTTATTATAGCTGCCCCTTTCCCCACTTGTCAACCCCTTTTTTCTGGACCTCCGTTTTCCACAGGCTGGGAGCGGGCCACCGAAGCCCTCCCTATCAGCCGCCCCGGCCCGAACACATAAAATTTCCGATTTCACATATGCTGTCCATGGGTGATGAAAATGAAGACGCATCTATGGGGGACCTATGGGACTTGGGTCCTCTTCACCGAGGCGGTGGGCGGCCTGGCCGGCTGGCTGACCAGGGACGGTACACAGCTCTATTCCCAGGTCATTACCAAGCCTCCTCTTTCCCCGCCAAGCATCGTGTTTCCCATCGTATGGGTGATCCTGTTCGCCCTGATGGGCATTGGCGCGACCCGGGTCTATCTGGCGCCCCCTCCGGTCTCCGGTCCCGCAGCCTGCTGCTCTTCCTAGTCCAGCTCGCTTTCAACTTCTTTTGGAGCATCATTTTCTTTCAGTTCCAGAATTTCGGCTTTGCCCTTGTCTGGCTGGCAGTGCTTTGGGCCCTGATCCTGTGGATGCTGCTGTCCTTCCTGCAGGTGGACTGCACCGCCGGGTGGCTGCAAGTCCCATATCTCCTCTGGGTGACCTTTGCGGCCTATCTCAATTGGGGTGTTTGGCTGCTCAATCCACGTTGAAAAAGGCTCCGGGCTCATAACCCGGAGATCGCAGGTTCAAATCCTGCCCCCCGCAACCACAAAACCGTCTGATTTCTTTTTGAAGTCAGACGGTTTTCCCTGTTTATTGCTCAAAAAAGTCGAGACTGATTTTTGGACCTTTGGGGTTGACCCATATTCTGACCCATACGAGCCAAAAGCGAGGTCCGGGTGCGGCTCTGCCGCGCCCGGACCTCGCTTTGTTTTAGGATATTTCCAGAGGGCGTTCGCCAGCACCTTTCCCATGGCTCTCGCCGCCTCTTTCTGGGCCGCTGTGGTCACATGGGCGTAGGTGTCCAGGGTGAAGCCCGCCGAGTAGTGACCCAACATCCCGGACACCGTCTTGATGTCCACTCCGTTCTGCAGGGCCAGGGTGGCGAATGTATGCCGGAGATCATGGAACCTGACTTTGGGCAGTCCCGCCCGTTTCAGCACCCGGTGGAGCATGTGCAGGACGCTGTCCGGGAGATGGGGCCGCCGTTGGGTGACGGGAAGACCCACGGACTGCTGCCCGCTTTTTTCTTCTGCTCTAACAGAACGCTTACCGTATCCTCTGCTAATGGAAGGGTGCGGTGGGCATTTTTCGTTTTCAGAGGTGCCTCTACCACCTCACCGTTTATGCAGGAGATCTGCCGCCGTACCCGGAGGTTGCCCTGTTCCAGATCAAGGTCCTCCCGCCCAGCAGCTCTCCCCGCCGCAGGCCGGTGGCCAGCTCCACGTAGTAGAGCTCGAACACTCCGCTGTCCCTGGCCTCCCGCAGGAAGGAGGCCAGCTGCTCCACCGGCAGGGTTTTCATCTCCCTGTGCTCCACCTTCGGCAGGGCACAGCCCTCCGCCGGGTTGGCGAGGATGATCCGCTGCTCCTGGGCCAGTTTTAAGGCGGAGGAGAGAATTTGGTGGATGTTCCGCACCGTCTTGGCGCTCAGGCCCTTGGGCTGCCCTTTTAGCCTCCAGCCGGTCTACCCAATCTTTTGTCAGCAGCTTCTTGTAGAGCTTCTGTAAGTCCAGAGATTGTGTCTCCTTAATGGCGGCGTTCAGCTTCTCCTTGGCCTCCTCCTGAGTTCTGCCCAGTACATTCTTGTAGATGGTCTTGCTCGTCTCCGGGTCATGTCCTGCCGTGTACCGTCTCTCCCATCGAAGAATCAGCTTGTACTGTTCTTTGACAAAACCTGTTTCTGCTCTTACCACAGCCCAGAACCATTTTTTTTTAAAAGGGCTTGATTAAACGGCTGGCACCCCCCTCCGTCTTCAAGAAAGTATATCGCAGCTAATAAAAGCAAATAGTTTGGAATTCAAAAATCGGTGTTTCATCATGTTACAAGACAGTTATCTTTGTTTACCGGAGAGGGTTGCTTTTATGTAACCATGGACAGCACTGAAACTACCCTCTTGTCCGAGACGCTGAAGATGGGGTCAGTCCTGAAACCACTCGAATCGTAACCGACACAAGGATCACCGCTGCACCCACAATGGTCAATGCCCCAGGTCGCTCATCCAGGAACAGGAATACCCACACTGGGTTCATTACTGGATCAATAATTGGTATTAACACTGTTTCCAATGCGGACAAGCCAGTACTGGCCTTAGCATAGAGGGTATAGCTGACTGCAACCAACAGGCCGGCCAGCAGAAGGAACAGCAAACTAATCGTGTCCGGCATACCGGCGTTCCACATAATAGGCAGTCCTGCCACAGCGGAAATTACATTGCCGAGATACATGGATGGCCGAGATTCTCCTTTGTTAGTCTCCCTCGCATCAAGAGGGTAAGCCGGATAAAAAAGGGGCGCTCCTGTCTCAGTATATAAACATGCGGCGGGGAGCGCCCTAAACCCCATTTGGACTTGTGTAAAATTATTTCTGCAGACCAAACTCCATGGGTTTCAGATGCTCCTTATAGAAGTCAGCCAGAGCGGCGGCCAAAGCTTGGAACTTGGGATCCTCGTCGAACATCCACTCGTTGTGCTTGCCATCCACATAGTAGAGTTGCTTGGGCTCATTAGCCAGGCGGTAGGCTTCCTCGGCCTCTACCCGCTGGTGGAGCTCATTGTAGTAGCCGTGGCCCACAAAGACGGCCCGGGGCGCGATCTTGGGCAGAAGGTCCTCCACATTGAAGCGGATGAAGCTCTCGCCGATGGCGGTGGACATGGGGGGTGGGGAACTCCTCACCGCTGTCCGCATCTACGGAGCTCTGGATGCCGCCATTGATCTCCTTAAGTACGTGGTCGGTGTAGAAGTCGCCGCTCTCGGTGATGTTGGGGTAGTCAGTGTAGGGGTGCATCAGCACAGGGTCGTTGGTGGTGATCCGCTTGATGCGGTCCTGACGCAGGCGGGCCACAGACTTACCGAAGGCGTCGTTTCCCATGCCGTCTCGCATCCAGCGCTCGCCGTTGATGAAGGAGTTCAGAGTCGCAACCGCCTTGACCTCCTTGTCCCGGGCCGCCACGGTGATGCACACGGCTCCGCCCACGCCCCATCCCAGCAGGCCGCAGCGCTCGGGGTCGACCTCCGGCTGGACCTGCATGAAGGTGAAGGCGTTGGCGATGTCCTCCACCTCGGTCTCCAGGGTGGTATACTTGGGCAGGCAGGGATGGACATCCTCGCTGGGCTTGAAACCGCGGTAGTCAAATCCCATGCACACAAAGCCGTAGGCGGTCAGAGCACGGGCGTACAGGGCAGGATAGCACTTGTTCACGCCGGTCCAGCCGGAATTGCACAGCACGGCAGCCCGTTTTTCTCCCCTCCTTGTAATCGTCGGGCAGATAGATGGTACCGGCCATCTTGGCACCTTCGCTGTAGAATACGACGTCTCTGGTTTTCATTTCAAATTACCTCCTAAAAATAATTGTGGTTTTATCAGTCCAAATGTCATTTAAATTGTTTTTTGCTTTTTGTGATGCTAATTATATTCCGTTAAAAAGAATATTTCAACCATTTATTTTGCAAAATAGAATTTTTGTTCCCTTTATAGAAAATATATGTTTCATTTTGTTCTTTTTAACGAAATATTTGGCATATATATTCTATATTATGATTGATACTATATTTTTAGAGAAAATAGTAAAGTAGTTCTGTAGTTTGCCACATAAAATTCTCCATTTCTTCTTTTAGACGCCTTCCCCGCATTCTGCGCCAGAGCCATGCCATAGTTGACCATGCCGCAAAAAAGGTTATGATAAGAATGGAAAACCACCGATTTCAAGGGAAGAACTGCAGGTGCTTGTAATGGAAAAACACTTCTTGATGAGATAATGACATTAAAAGATGTGCTGCCCAAGAAACAGCGCATCCTGTGTCAATACTTTAGCTTTGAACTACGAGCGGGTAGGAGTCATGACAGTGGCTGAGTTGGCCCGCGCGCCGCCGGCGTCGGTACCACCACTGTCATGCGGCTGGTACAAACGCTTGATATGACAGCTTCAGCGCTTTCAAGCGCACCCTGGCAGATGTGGTTCTGTTGAAGAACACCTCCTCCTACCGGGGGCAGAAACAGAGCTTTGTCAGCACCAAGGGAGACAGAGAGCAGCGATACCTTCCGCTCGGTGGCTGCCGACAGCCTGCGCATCGTGGAAAACCTCTGTACTCCCTCAAATATTGAGGAATTTGAGCGTGCCATCCAGCTGATGCTCAAGTCGGACACGATCTATACCATTGGCTTGCGCTCCAGCAAGGCACTGGCCCTCTATTTTGAGTATGCCCTCTCTTGCTTCTACCCTCATGTGCGCCAGCTGAGCCTGGAGGGAGAATTTGTATTTGACAAGGTTTCCGTCCACATGAAACCCACAGATGTGCTTCTGGTCTTCTCAGTATGGCCCCTGCACCAAACGGACCATCCAGGTAGGCAGCTCTGTCATCAGCTGGGTATTCCCATCATTCTGGTCACAAATACCAGCCTTAACCCCTGGCGAAGGCAGCCGATGTGATGATTGATGCCAATTCAGTCAATCACCCTGGGGACGCCCCCTGATGGTAGTGATCGAGGCTCTGGTAGCTGAGCTGGGACGCCGCACCGCCCCCCAGTCCACGCTGAATCTGGAACGCATCGAACAAGTCCTGAGCGAGAATAATTTGGTGATTTGGGAAGATTGATTGGGCATTGCTATAGGTGTAAACTTAGGCATTGGATTTGGTGTTGGAACTATTTCTCCTGATCCAAGCCGTGACCCATACGAGGTTTGGACGTTTAAGAGACAACAGAACAAATGATCTCAAGCTGTAAAGCTGTTTTTCGACAGAAAAGGCACAGAAATTCTCAACAGATTGGGCATCACATCGGAATCGCAGCTCATAACCCGGAGCTCTCAGATTCTTGAAAAGACCCAAGTTTTTTTCTTCCACTCCTTCTCATAGTTTCGCCCTTTCCGCATATCCTGACCTTGTCCAGCGATTCGGCGCCGGCGGCTCCTGTAACTTTCCGCATTTCAGATATAATTTTTAATACTATATTTAGTAATTTTTATATTGATATTTTGTCTGTTTGGTGTTATACTAATGATACGCAAGAACAGATGTGCCTTCCTGAAAGGAGCCTCTATGCACGAACCTGCTTATAATCCCTCTGTGGTACCGGATATCACCCGCTCCGCCCCGCTCACCGCCCGCCATCAGCAGGCTCCCAGACCCCGCCGGGACCCCTATGACGGCCTGCGGCCTTGGTCCGCTATCACCCACGGGACAGGCGCGGTGCTGGCCCTGGTGGGCACGGCATTTCTTCTGGTCCGGGCCGCCGGGCTGGAGGACTGGATCAAATTTTCCGCCTTCCTGGTCTATGGGCTGTCTATGATCGGCCTCTACACCGCCTCTACTCTGTACCACTGCGTCAACACCACAGTCCGGGGCCGGCTGGCCCTGCGAAAGTATGACCACTGCTCCATCTATCTGCTCATCGCCGGCAGCTATACCCCTATCTGCATGACCGTCCTCTGGGGCGGCGTGGGCGGCCCCCTGCTGCTGGCCATCTGGCTGTGTGCGGCGGCGGGGATCATCCTCACCATCACCAAGCTGGACATCCCCCGCTGGCTCACCAGCGTCATTTACCTGGCCATGGGCTGGATGGCTCTGTTCGCCATCGCCCCTCTCTCCCGCGTCCTGCCCGCCGCGGGCATGTTCTGGCTGATCGCCGGCGGAGTGCTCTACACCGTGGGCGGGGTGCTCTACGCGGTCAAGTGGCCCGGCCGGAACAACCCCCGCTTTGGCTGCCACGAGATCTTCCACGTCTTTATCGTCCTGGGCAGCGTGTCTCACTTTATCTTGATGTATTCCCGTGGTCGCTCCCCTGTGACCCTCCCTGAAACACCGGATCCTCCCGGCCATGGAATGGCCGGGAGTTTTTTCAGCTTCGCGCCAGGGGGTTGACAGCAGGATCGTTCTGTGCTATTCTACAGATACATACATTATGTATCTATCAGGAGGCACAAACCATGCCGCGGAATAAGTACCCGGAAGTGACGGAAAAGGCCATTTTGGACACCGCTAAGCGGCTGTTTCTGAGCACGGCTATGAGCATGTCACCTTGCAGGACATCGCAGAAGCCTGCGGCCTGACCAGGGGGAGCCATCTACCACCACTTCCACGGTAAGGAGGAGATGCTGGACGCCGTCACCACCTATATGTTCCACGAGACGGTCCCCTGCCGTGAGATCCAGGAGGACACCTCCCGGAACGGGTTGGAGAAATTACAGCGGCTCATCATTGCCTCCGTCTCCAACCGGGAGCAGCTCCAGATGTACCGCATGCTCTCCCGGACCTTTTACCAAAGCCCCAAGCTGGTCTGTGCCTACCTGCTCAGCTGCCGAACCTCCGTCGTCCCTATGACCCGCACCTTTCTGGAGGAAGGGGTGTCGGACGGCTCCATCACTGTGGACTCGCCTCAAATCGCGGCAGAGGTTGTGGCCGTCTTTACCAACCTCCTGCTCAGCCCTCTGGTCTTTTCGTCCACGGGCCCCCGATTTTCAGCGCAAAGGTTGCCGTGTGAGCACCATGCTGGAGAGCATCGGCCTCCCCCTCGATCAACGACCAGGTCTCCGCCGCTTTCTCCGCCATGGGCGCTGTGCTGTACGGGGAGGAACGGACCTAGCTTCCATCAGATGCCCCCTGGGGCATTTGATTTTGCAAATATACATACAATCAGAACGAATGTATAAGGAGGTATCCCTATGACGAAAGAAAGACTGGAACAGCTGGTGGAAGGGGCTGCCGGCAGATTTGACCGCTCCATGAACCGGGCCTGGGAGCACCGCCCGGTGCGGCTCATGGGCGGGGCCCTCTCCCGCTCACCGGCGCCGGACTCATCGCCAAGGCCATGCCCCTGGCTCAGGAGGGCCGTGCCGCGGCGGCCAGGGTATGCCTGGCCGCCGGTAGCCTGGTCCCCTGGCGGAGGCCGCCCGCATCCTGTTCCTCCGCCGGAAATGAGTCATCCATTCTCTCTCGGGGAAAAGCGCCAGCCTGCCGTACTTGGCAGGCTGGCGCTTTTCAGTCACAGGGGGGCGACGCTGTCTCCCCCGCCAGGCGGGCCCGCAGGCCGCTGTACCGGCGGGTCTGGCGGTTGTTAGCCACCATGCGGGCCACCACGCTCTCCTCCCCCACCACAATGAACAGGCTGCGGGCTCGGGTGATGGCCGTGTACAACACGCCCCGGGTGAGCAGCATGGGGCCCCATCCAGGGCAGCCAGGATCACCGCCCGGTATTCGCTGCCCTGGGCCTTGTGGACCGTGACGGCATAGGCAGGCTCCAGCTCTCCCAGCATGTCCGGGGAATACTCTACGATCCGCCCCTCAAAGTCCACGGTGATGCACTCCCCCGCGGGTCGATGGACTGGATGCGGCCGATGTCTCCGTTGAACACCCCCATCCCGGAGGCCGCGCCCCCGTCCTCCCTCCAGAGGACGTCGTAGTTGTTTTTCACCTGCATCACCCGGTCCCCCCCGGAAGAGGGTGTCGCCGAAGCGCCGCCCCCTTCTCCTCCGAGGGCGGGTTCAGCGCCGCCTGCAGGGCCCGGTTCAGGGCCCGGGTGCCCGTCCCCCGCTGCCGGGTGGGGGACAGCACCTGGATCGGGTCCGCCGGGATGCCCATCCGCTCGGGCAGACGGCGGCGGCACAGGTCCACGATGGTGTCCACCGCGCTCTGCCCGTCCCGCCGGGTGAGGAAGAAGAAGTCGTTGTCGTTCTTCCGCAGGTCGGGCATCTCCCCTGCGCGTTCACCATGTGGGCGTTGCGGACGATGGCGCTCTGGGCGGCCTGGCGGAAGATCTCGGTGAGGCGGACCATGGGTACCGTCCCGCTGCGGATCAGGTCCCCGAACAGATTCCCCGGCCCCACGGAGGGCAGCTGGTCCGGGTCTCCCACCAGCACCAGCCGGCAGTCATTGCGCAGGGCGGCCAGCAGCGCCGCCATCAGAGGCACATCCACCATGGAGGTCTCGTCCACGATGACGGCGTCCGCCTTCAGAGGGTCGTCCTCCCCGTGGCTGAAGACCAGACGCCCGCTGTGGGGGTCAAAGCCGGTCTCCAGCAGGCGGTGGATGGTGGATGCCTCCGTACCGCACAGCTCCCCAGCCGCTTGGCCGCCCGGCCTGTGGGGGCCGCCAGGGCGGTCTCCCAGCCCCAGGGTCTCGAACAGGGCCAGCACCCCCCGCAGGGAGGTGGTCTTACCGGTACCCGGCCCCCCGGTGAGGAGCATGACCTGCCGGCAGGCTGCCAGCTCCACTGCCTCCCGCTGCTGGGGTGCGTAACGGATTCCCTGGTCCCGCTGGATTCGGGCGATCAGCTTGTCCAGGTCGTCCGGCGGGAGCAGCTCGGACCGGCTCCTCTCCCCCGACGCGCCAGGCCACATAGCACTCCGCATCGTAAAGGGCGGGCAGATATACCCCATCCTCCCCCCGCAACTGCCTCGCAGACCACCTCGCCCCGGCCGGCCAGGGCCTCCAGGCAGGGCTCCAGCAGGCCGCCGGACACGTCCAGCAGGATGGCGGTGGCCTCTATCAGCTTGCGCCGGGGCAGGAAGCTGTGTCCATTGTTCAGGTTGTGGGCCAGTTCAAGAGCAGCCCCGCCTCCAGGCGCTGGGGGTCCTCCCCCCCCCCCAGAGACAGGGCCAGCTGATCCGCCTGGGAAAACTCTACACCGAACTCCTCCCCCACGATCAGATAGGGGTTGGAGCGCAGCACCTCCCAGCGCCACATCCCCATAGGCCCGGTACAGGGCGGTCCCCAGGGTCAGCGGGAGTTGGTGTTCCCCCAAAAACTCCATCAGCCTCCGCATCCCCATCTGCTGGCGGAAGGACTCGCTGATCTGCCGGGCCCGCTTGGGGTGATCCCCTTGATGGAGGCCAGCTTCTCCGGCTCCTCCTCCATCACCCGGAGGGCGTCCTCTCCGAACTCCTCCACCAAGCGGCGGGCAGTGGATTTGCCCACCCCTTCACTGCGCCGGAGGCCAGGTAGTGGAAGACCTCCTTCAGGCTCTGGGGCAGGCGGCGCTCCACGATCTCCGCCTTAAACTGGGCGCCGTAGGTGGCGTGGCGCACCCAGCGCCCCTGCACCAACAGGTACTCCCCGGGGAGACGCCGGGCATCTCCCCACCAGGGTGAGCTCCTCGCCCCCCCGCTCCAGCCGGAGGATGGTGTAGCCGTTCTCCTCATTCTGAAAGATCAAAAGAGGCCACGGTGCCCTCCACCAGTTCCAGCTCTCTGCCGTCCTCCAATTTTGGGCACCTCCTCTCTTGTATCAATGCGCCTCCGCCCCATCCTCCGGGCGGTACAGGTCCACCACCGGCCAGCGCAGGGCGAGCCGCTGGGCCACCGCCAGGCCCTCCCGGTCCAGACCCAGGTCTACGATGACCACCGGGCAGCGCAGCAGGCCCAGGCTCCTCAGCCACATCAGGGCGCGGACGCTCTGCTCCAGCCCCCCTCCGTCCCGCTGCCCCTCCAGGACGGCCAGGACCTCCTGCCCGGGGACCGGGCACACCAGCCCCCCATCAGGCACCAGACCAGCAGGCCCAGCCCCATCAGGCACAGGACGGTCAGCACGATCTCCCACACATATTCCATACAGGCTCACCTCCGGCCCATCCTATGCCGGAAGCGCCGCCGGGGTTCAGGCGAACAGATTGATGCCCACGTGGGTCAGAGCAGTCATGATGCACCCCGCCGTCATCACCCCCAGCACCACAGCGGGCAGGGCCTGCTTCAGCCGCATGTTCAGAAAGGCGGCCACCAGAGAGCCGGTCCACGCGCCGGTGCCGGGCAGAGGGATGGCCACAAAGATCCACAGGCCCAGATACTGATACCGCTGGACCTTCTGGCCCTTCAGGTGGGCCTTCTCCTCCAGCTTGTCCACCATGCTGTTCAGGCGGGGCAGATGCCTGCGCATCCAGGCGAAGATGCGGCGGATGTACACGATGATGAAGGGGGCGGGGATCACGTTCCCGATCACCGCGGCGGGGAAGGCCAGCCAGTAGGGCAGGCCCAGGGCCACTCCGAAGGGGATGCCCCTCTCAGCTCGATGATGGGGATCATAGACACCAGGGTGGTGAACAGGCATTTCCCCTCTGTAGTGTCGGTCAGCCACTGAAAAAGATCCATTCTGGTCTCCTGTCAAATCCGTATTTTGCCGCGCCGCGAAGCTGATAACCAATTTACACGATACCGGTCCATCCGTCAATCCCGGCCCAGCAAATAATCGGTGGTGACGCCGAAAAAGTCGGCCAGCTCCATCAGCTGGAGGGCAGAGAGATTGATCTTTCCATACTCGATCTTTTGATAATGTCCCTCTGTGCAGTCCAGCAGAGCGGCCATCTCTTTCTGGGTCATCTTTTTTTCGTTTCGCAGCGGCTTCAGCCGGCCCGCCAGCCCCGGAAGGATCACTTCTGTCATTTTTAATCTCCTCTTAACACATTATTAAATGATGTATTATAATAACATCGCAATATGATGTGTTTGAAGGACGCTGATTTGATATGGAAGACTTTCTATCTTGGTTCTATGAGCACTATATCAAAACTACCCTTTCCTCTCAGCCCCCAGATTTCGGGACTGCCTGCCGGGCCGACCTGCTCCGAAGCGTGCTGGACCCCTTTCTCCAGCAACAGCTGGAAGAGCTCAACCGCTTTTACGCCCTCCGCAGCTTCCGTCTGGGACTACGGACAGGACTGGCGCTGGCCCGGGACCTGGAGGATGGACCACTTACGCCCCCGCCACCTTCTGAGGGCGGTCTGCCATGACCGTCTCGTCCAGATATCGGGCAAAGCGCCGGTACTGTCCCTCGTCCCAGCCGCCGGGGAAGGTCATCACCTCCAGGGCGTGGCCGGAGAACTCCAGGCGGTAAGGGGGATGGATGTGGGGCCATGGGTTGGAGACAAGGCCCAGCCCCTCGTAAAAGCCCTTCCTGCGCCGGGATACCGGGTCCTCCGGAGGATCGATCTCCAGCACCACCGGGTCTCCCTCCGCCAGGAACTCACGCAGTGCCCGGCTGCCCCAGCTCTGGCCCCGCAGCTGCGGGGCGATGGCGAAATGCTCCACATAGCGGAAGCCGGGCCCGGCCCACCACATCAACAGCCCCACCCGTGTCTCCCCTGACAGAGCAGGTCGCAGTGGTACTCCGGATGGCCCAGCACCCCCTCCTGCCGCTCCCCGAAGGCGCTGCTCGTGGACGGGAAAGCTCTGCATATAGAGGTCATAGAGCCAGTCGAAGCCGGGATCGCCCGGGGCGGTGATTCGGATGTGTTCCATAGGATCTTCCTCCTGATTTTCTGCGGCGCTCCGGCAAAGGCCGCCGGAGCACTCCGCGCGTTATATATTATGATGGGTATATAGGGGCCGTCCGGCCCGCTGGGGGCATCCGGCTCTGCGGGGGCGCATTTATTTCCGATTCTCACGCAGGGCCCCGCGGCCTGTCCGTTCTGTTGGTCTGGCCCAGGCAGAAGGACGCGCCCTCACCGCTCCAGCATCTTTTTTTCAGATACCGCCCGGTGTAGCTCCGCTCACAGGCGGCCACCTCTTCCGGCGTACCGGTGCAGACAATGGTGCCGCCGCCGTCGCCCCCCTCGGGGCCCAGGTCGATGATATGGTCGGCGGTCTTGATCACATCCAGGTTGTGCTCGATGACCACCACGGTGTTGCCCGCCTCCACCAGGCGCTGGAGCACCTCGATGAGCTTGTGGACATCGGCGGTGTGCAGGCCGGTGGTGGGCTCGTCCAGGATATAGATGGTCTTGCCGGTGGAGCGCTTGGAGAGCTCGGTGGCCAGCTTCACCCGCTGGGCCTCGCCGCCGGAGAGCTCGGTGGAGGGCTGGCCCAGCTTGACATAGCCCAGCCCCACCTCCTCCAGGGTTTTCAGGCGGTTATAGATCCGGGGCAGGTTCTCGAAGAAGGGCAGGGCCTCTTCCACCGTCATCTCCAGCACCTCGTGGATGCTCTTGCCCTTGTAGCGCACCTCCAGGGTCTCCCGGTTGTACCGCTTGCCCTTGCACACCTCGCAGGGCACATAGATGTCGGGCAGGAAGTGCATCTCGATCTTCAGCAGGCCGTCCCCCTGACATGCCTCGCACCGGCCGCCCCGGGTGTTGAAGGAGAAGCGGCCCGGTCCGTAGCCCCGGCTCTTGGCGTCGGGGGTGGAGGCGAACAGATCCCGGATGTCGTTGAACAGCCCGGTGTAGGTGGCCGGATTGGACCGGGGCGTGCGCCCGATGGGGGACTGGTCGATGTTGATGACCTTGTCCAGGAACTCCTCCCCCTCCAGGCCGTCGTGTCTGCCCGGCCGAGTTTTGGCCCGGTTCAGGTCGCAGGCCAGCCGGTTATAGAGGATCTCGTTGACCAGGGAGGACTTGCCGCTGCCCGACACGCCGGTCACCGCAGTGAAGGTCCCCAGAGGGAAGGACACGTCGATGTGGCGCAGATTGTTCTCCGCCGCCCCCAGCACCTTCAGGTACTTTCCGTTCCCCTTCCGGCGCTGCTCCGGCACCGGGATCTTCCGCCGCCCGGAGAGGTAGTCGCCGGTGATGGAGCCGGGGGTGTTCATGATCTCCTCCGGCGGTGCCGCAGGCCACCACCTGACCGCCGTGGATGCCGGCGCCGGGGCCGACGTCCACGATGAAGTCGGCCGCCCGCATGGTGTCCTCGTCGTGCTCCACCACCAGCAGGGTGTTGCCCAGGTCCCGCAGGTGCTTCATAGTCTCCAGCAGCTTGTCATTGTCCCGCTGGTGCAGACCGATGGAGGGCTCGTCCAGAATATAGAGCACTCCCCATCAGGGAGGAGCCGATCTGGGTGGCCAGCCGGATGCGCTGGCTCTCGCCGCCGGACAGGCTGGCGGCGCTGCGGGACAGGGTCAGGTACTGGAGCCCCACCGACCGCAGGAAGCCCAGCCGCTCCCGGATCTCCTTCAGGATCCGCTGGGCGATGCGCATCTGGGTCTCAGTCAGGGTCAGCTGATCCACGAACTCCAGGGCGTCGTCCACTGATTTGTGGGTGAAGGCGTCGATATATCCCCCCACGGTGACCGCCAGAGACTCCTTGCGCAGGCGGCGGCCCTTCAGGTGGGACACGGGCACTCGCTCATGCACTCCTCCAGCTCGCGCTTTACAGAGTCGGACTGAGTTTCCCGGTAGCGGCGCTCCAGGTTGTTGACAATACCCTCAAACGCCTGATACAGGGTCCCCTTCCCCGGGGCTGGTCGTAGTAGAGGGTCAGCTTCTCCCCCCGTTGGTGCCGTAGAGGATGGCGTCCAGCGCCTCCGGAGGCAGGTCCTTCACCGGGGTGTTCAGCTTGAATTTGTACCGCTTGGCCAGGGCCTCAAAGTACATCCGGGAGATACCGTCCCCCTTGATGTTGCTCCACCCGGAGGCGGTAATGGCCCCGTCCAGGATGGACAGCTTTTTATTGGGAATGATGCGCTCCGGGTCGATCTTCATCTGGCTGCCCAGGCCGGTGCAGGTGGGGCAGGCCCCGTAGGGGTTGTTGAAGGAGAACATCCGGGGGGTGAGCTCCTCGATGGATATGCCGCAGTCCTCGCAGGCGTAGTTCTGGGAGAACAGGATATCCCGGTCCTCCCCACCACGTTGATGACCACCAGCCCCCCGACAGGGGAGGCGACGGTCTCCACCGAGTCGGTGAGGCGGCGGGCGATGTCGTCCCGGATGACCAGACGGTCCACCACGATCTCAATGTCGTGCTTCTTGTTCTTTTCCAGCTTAATCTCCTCGCTGAGATCATAGGCGATGCCATCCGCCCGGCAGCGGACATAGCCCGACTTCCGGGCGTCCTCGAAAACCTTGGCGTGCTCCCCTTCTGCCCCGGATCACCGGGGCCATGACCTGGATGCGGGTGCCCTCAGGCAGGGCGGTCACCTGGTCGATGATCTGGTCCACGGTCTGCTGCTTGATCTCCTTGCCGCAGTTGGGACAGTGGGGGTGCCCACCCGGGCCCAGAGAAGGCGCAGGTAGTCGTAGATCTCGGTCACCGTGCCCACGGTGGACCGGGGATTTTGCTGGTGGTCTTCTGGTCGATAGGAGATGGCGGGTGAGAGCCCGTCGATATAGTCCACGTCGGGCTTCTCCATCTGGCCCAGGAACATGCGGGCGTAGGAGCTGAGGGACTCCACATAGCGCCGCTGTCCCTCGGCATAGAGCGTGTCGAACGCCAGCGGAGGATTTCCCCGAACCCGACAGCCCGGTGAGGACCACCAGCTTGTCCCGCGGGATGTCCACATCAATGTTTTTCAGGTTGTTCACCCGGGCGCCCTTGACAAAAATATGACTGTGCATTTTGGTTTCTCCTTTGGTAACGCCTGTATGCGCAGGCAGATGACACTGGGGTCGAGGTTTGACTGGGAAATGGCTTGAATGTTCATTCTACAGAGGATCAGGCACACGCCCGCCAAGATCAGCCCCCCCGGCTTTTCCCTGCTCTTCCCGCCCGGCGGGGGCGGGGATCGTTTTTACTGCTCCCGGTCGTCGCTGCGGCCCACCAGGTAGTCCAGGCTGACCTGAAAGAAGTCCGCCAGTTTGATCAGTGTCAGTCCGGAACGTTAATCTCTCCGTACTCCATTTTCTGATAATTTCGGTCTGTACATTCCAAAAACCGGGCCATTTCCTTTTGTTTGAGTTTTCTTTCTTTCCGCAGCTCTTTCAGCCGCCGCCCCAGGGGCAGCATGATCTTTTCCATCCTGCCAATCTCCCTCTTGACACCAATTCTAAATTCGCCTATAATTTAGTCATAATTAAATTATTACTTTCGGGTGGTACTCTATGTATGACACACTTTCCCTGCTCTATGAGCTGGTCATCCAAAAATTCCCTATGAGCCCCGCTCCCCCACAGAGGACGGGCTTCTGGAGCGGCTGGAGCAGGCCCAGGAGAAGGTCCGCTCCTGTTCCTAGGCCGACCAGGATCTGCTCTTCCATCTCACTGACAGCATGGAGATCTTAGCCTCCTTCCAGGCCTGCCACGCCTTCACGCTGGGCCTGGACCTGGGGCTTTCCCCCTCCCGAGCTGTCCCAGTTCCAGGAGGAGCCGTAAGCCGGGAGGCCGGCATTTCTTTCGGCCGCTCCTCCGGCCTGGGCGGGCGGGCGTGGACAACCAGGTCGGGGCGGACCGCGCCCCAGCGCCGGTAGTTTTCCCGGCCCTGGCGGAGGGTCAGGCCGCGGTTCTCATCGCTGGGATCGTCCTCCCCGGGTCGAATACGTCGTTTTCCCAGAAGCACACCGGACAGATGCAGGCTATGGCCTCCTCCTTTGGGGGCGGGAAAGGTCAGATACCCGCAGCACGGGCATGGGTAGATACCCGTGGGCTCCTCATCCCGGCCCCGGCTCCGATCCCGGTACGGACGCATCGGGGCGGTCATCCGCCCCGCCGATGATGAAATGGTCATTCTTGGCCTGTGGGAGATAGAGAAACTTGGCCGGCTTTTCCTGCTGCTCCATCTTATCCCCTCCTCACAAAGCGGTCACAGCCTGCCGATTGCAGAACATCTGGGTATATCAGTTTCTTTCCCTCACACTGTCACGTCCGCCGTGGTCCCGCCCACCAGCTCGATCAGGTCCGCAGGGGCCAGCTCCACCTGAAAGCCGATCTTTCCGGCGGAGACCATGATGGTGTCCAGGATCTCCGCCGTCTCATGGAAGACGGTGGGGAACTGCTTCTTCATGCCCACCGGGGAGCACCCCCGTGGACATAGCCGGTCAGGGGGAGCAGGTCCCTGCTGTGGAGCATGGCGATGGACTTCTCCCCCACCGCCTTGGCCGCTTTTTTTCAGGTCCAGCGTGTCCGCCACCGGGATGTCAAAGACGTAGTATCCCCCGGATGCCCCCGGGTCACCAGCGTCTTGAAGACCCGCTCCGGGTCCTGCCCCAGGGAGCGGGCCACCGTCACCCGTCAGGGGGCCTCGCCGTCCCCGTGGGGATAGGCGTGGGGGTGTAGGGGAATCTTCTTCTGGTCCAGGATCCGCATGACGTTGGTCTTTTCCTCTTTTACCTTAGCCATTATGTCCTTCCCCTCTCCTCGCTCAGCACGGCGGTCCAGGCGGACATGCGCCGTCCGTTCTTCATAGACACGCCCGCGTTGTGATAGCTGCCGTCCGCCTGGAGGGTCAGCACCTCACAGCCGGAGTACACCCGGTCCCGTGAGACATAGCGGGACAGGATACTCTCTCCCGCCAGCTCGAAAGTACCCTCCAGCACGCCCAGCACCGGGTTGAAGGACTGCCAGGTCAGGGTAAAGGGGCGGTCCGTCTCCCGGATGACATAGCGGTTCGTGAATCGGACCGGAGCGGGCCCGACACCTCCATCCAGCCGTCCAGATGCCGCTCCGCCCCTCCTGGACCAGCTCTGTCTCCCCGGCCAGGGGAAAGGAGCGGCCCGTCTCGTCGTAGTAGGTCCCTTCCGCCCGCCAGCGGCCGGGACGGAGCAGATAGGTGTGTTCCACAGTAACTACACTCCCTCATTCTGGCAGTAGTAACAGTCCTCCCGCCACTTGGCAGGATTCGTGTCGATGTAGTTCCAAATGCGGAGATAGTCCGCCTCGCCGCGGACGATGTGGTCGTGATAGCCCTTTTGCCAGACGGGAGACCTGGCACATTTGGTGACCGTCTCTTTCATTGCTTTGATGATCCGGGGAACCGCTCCGACGGGAGTAGGGGCGCACAGTGTGCGCCCGGTTCCCTCGATACGCAACATAAGGTGGATATGATTGGGCATGACTACATATTTTTCCACAAAAACATACGGATAATGATTTGGAATACTTTGAATTGCCCGTTCCGTAATTTCCCCGATTTCTGTGAGGCGGAATTTCCGATGCGGGCGCACACTGTGCGCCCCTACGCAAAATTGGCTGCCGCCCAGCTGTGCAAATGGTGATGAAATAACACCCCGGCTGGCTGTAATCGTATCCGGTCAAACGGTTCGGCTTCCGTTTCGGGAGCAGCTCCATAGAATTCTTCTCACTTCCCCCGCAGTTCGATGATCTGGTCTCTCAAAGTTGCCGCCAGCTCGAACTCCAGCATCTTGGCCGCCTCTTTCATGGCCTTCTCCAGGCGGGCGATCTCGGCGGCCTTCTCCTGCCTGGTCATGGCCTTGACCCTGCCCTGGCGCTGGTTGAGGCCACGTCCTCCGACGTGGCGGAGATCTCCAGCAGGTCCCGCACCGACTTGATGATCGTCTTGGGTACAATGCCGTGGGCCTTGTTGAAGGCGTCCTGCTTCTCCCGGCGGCGCTCGGTCTCGTCCATGGCCCGGCGCATGGAGGGTGTGATGGTATCGGCGTACATGATGACCATGCCCTCGGCGTTCCGGGCGGCACGGCCGATGGTCTGGATGAGGGAGGTCTCTGAGCGGAGGAATCCCTCCTTGTCGGCGTCCAGGATGGCCACCAGGGAGACCTCGGGCAGGTCCAGCCCCTCCCGCAGCAGGTTGATTCCCACCAGCACATCGAAGGCGCCCAGGCGCAGGTCCCGGATGATCTCCATGCGCTCGATGGTATCGATGTCGTGGTGCATATACCGGACCTTGATTCCGGTGTTCTGGAGGTAGGCAGTGAGGTCCTCCGCCATCCGCTTGGTCAGGGTTGTGACCAGCACCCGCTCGTCCCGCTGGGTGCGCTGGTTGATCTCCCCGATCAGGTCGTCGATCTGGCCCTCCACCGGCCTGACTTCGATCCTCGGGTCCAGCAGCCCGGTGGGCCGGATGACCTGCTCCACGATCTGGCCCAGAGCGGGTGCGCTCATACTCCCCCGGGGTGGCTGAGACATAGACCACCTGGTTGAGCCGCTGTTCGAATTCCTCAAATTTCAGCGGCCGGTTGTCGAAAGCGCAGGGCAGCCGGAAGCCGTAGTCCACCAGGGTGGTCTTTCTGGCCCGGTCCCCGTTATACATGGCCCGCACCTGGGGCAGGGTGACGTGGCTCTCGTCGATGAAGAGGACGAAGTCTTTGGGGAAGTAGTCCAGCAGGGTGTGGGGGGGGCGAGCCCACGGGCCGCCCCTCAATGACCCGGGAATAGTTCTCGATGCCGGAGCAGTAGCCAAGCTCCTGCATCATCTCCACGTCGTACATGGTGCGCTGCTTCAGCCGCTGTGCCTCCACCAGCTTGCCCTCTCCCTCGAAGACGCCCACCCGCCCCTCCAGTTCCTTGTAGATCTCCTGGATAGCGGCGTCCATCTTCTCCTTGGGGGTGACATAGTGGGTGGCCGGCCAGATGGGGATGTTGTTCAGCCGGCGGATGGGGTGCCGGTGACCACGTTGATCTCGCTGATGCGGTCGATCTCGTCCCCGAAGAACTCGATCCGCAGGGCCGTGTCCTTCCAGTAGGCAGGCCACACCTCCACGGTGTCCCCCGGACCCGGAAGGCGTTCCGCTCGAAGGCAATGTCGTTGCGCTCATAGCGGATGGCCACCAGCTTTTTCAGCAGCTCGTCCCGCTCCAGGGTGGCCCCCACCCGGAGGGAGACCATCATGGACGCGAAGTCCTCCGGCTCGCCCAGGCCATAGATGCAGGAGACGGAGGACACCACGATCACGTCCCGCCGCTCCAGCAGGGAGGCGGTGGCGGACAGGCGCAGGCGGTCTATCTCCTCGTTGATGGCCGAATCCTTTTCGATGAAGGTGTCTGTGTGTGGGGGATATAGGCCTCCGGCTGGTAGTAGTCGTAGTAGGAGACGAAGTACTCCACCGCGTTGTGGGGAAAAGAACTCCCGGAACTCGGCACACAGCTGGGCGGCCAGGGTCTTGTTGTGGGCCAGGACCAGGGTGGGACGCTGGACCTGCTCGATGATCTTGGCCATGGTGAAGGTCTTGCCCGATCCGGTGACGCCCAGCAGCGTCTGCTCGTCCAGCCCCATCTCGATACCCCTGGACAGGGCCTCGATAGCCTGGGGCTGGTCCCCGCTGGGGTTGTATTCCGAAACCACTTCAAATCTGGGCATGGCCGTCCCTCCTGTTCCTCCCGGGCCGCTCTCCGTCCGCCCTATTATAATAAAACAAATGTTCTAAGTCAAGGCCCTGTCCACAGAGGGACAGGGCCCAGGCATCACTTCATCATCCTGCTGTCCCGCATGGACACCATATCCCCGTCCACAAAGACCAGGTGGTCCAGCAGCTCGATGCCCACCCCCGCCAGGGCCGTCCGCATGGTCTGAGTTGTGGAGATGTCCACCGGGGAGGGGGAAGGCCAGGTTGCTGATGTGGTTGTGGGCCAGATAGATCTGGGGCGCCCGGAGGGCGGCTGCCTCCTCCATGATCCGGCGCAGATTGATGTTGGCGGCGCAGATGCTGCCCTCCGCCACCTTCCGCACCCCCAGAGGCTTGTTCTTCCCATCCAGCGCAAGCAGGTAGATCATCTCGTTCCTGGCCCCGAAGAAGTAGGGCTCCAGCAGTGCGTAGGCGTCTTCCGTCCGGCGCACCGGCTCCCCAGGTCCGCCCGGCTCTGGAGGTAGCGCGCCCCTGCCGCCGGGATCAGCTTGAGCAGGACAGCGGTGTGCTGCCCCACTCCGGGCACCCGGCACAGCTCCTCCTCCGCGGCGTCCAGCACCCCGCCAGCGAGCCGAACCTCTCCACCAGCTCGTGGGCCAGCCCGTTCACATCCCCCCTGGGGGATGGCGTAGTACAGCAGCAGTTCCAGGACCCGGTGGTCCGGCCAGCCCGCCAGTCCCCGGGCGGAGAATTCATCTTTTCACCCGCTGCCGGTGCCCTGTATGGATGGATCTGCGCCTCTCTCCGCCATCCCTGCTCCCTCTCTTTCTCTGTCCTCTTTTTGCCGTGCTCAGGCCCTGGCCCCGTACTCCTCCAGATAGGCTTCCATTCAAAACACGGGCGGTCCCTGCGGGGACCGCTTTGCTGCATTCGCGCGCGCGTTTTCCGGGGGGCACCAGTTCCCCCGGAGGCTCCTCCGCTCTCCGAGGGGACGGGGAATTTTTGGCTCAGCCCTTGGCCCCGTACTCCTCCAGATAGGCTTCCATTTTTCGCCTTCATCTCGTCGTCGATATAGACCTTGCCGTCGATGGAGTTGTTGTGGAGGAAGGCGATGACCTCCCGCACGGTGACGATGGGGAAGACCTGAATGCCGTAGTCCTGGCGCAGCTCATCCAGGGTGGAGCACTCCCGGGTGCCCCGCTCCATCCGGTCCACCGAGACGAACAGGGCCTTGATGTTCACGTCGGCCACATGCTTGAACAGCTCGATGGACTCGCGCACGGCGGTGCCGGCGGTGACTACGTCCTCCACGATGGCCACGTCGTCCCCGTCCTGGGGCTTGTAGCCCACCATGGAACCACCCTCGCCGTGGTCCTTGGCCTCCTTGCGGTTGAAGCAGTAGGGCAGATCCCGGTCATAATTGCGGTACAGGGAGGCGGCGGCGGACACGGCCAGGGGGATGCCCTTATAGGCGGGCCCAAACAGGCAGGTGATGCCCTGGGGCATGTTCTCCTGGATGCAGGCGGCATAGTAGTCCCCAGCTTGGCCGCCTGGGCACCGGTCTTGTAGTTTCCGGTATTGACAAAATAGGGGTCTTGCGGCCGGATTTGGTGGTGAAGTCCCCGAAGGTGAGCACGCCGGAGCGCACCATGAACGTGATAAACTCTTCCTTGTAGGTCATACAAAATCCCTCATTCCATTCATTGTCCTCCCCTGTCAGGCCCGCCGCCCCGACGGGCCTGATCTCTTGGGGAAATCGTATTATTATACCACTTTTTTTGCTCAGGTACAAGAACTCCGTCCTGTGGAAGCCCGGAAAGTTTTTCCGTTCCGCCTGCCTCCCTGTGAAATACTGGTGACAGCATCTGTTCTGTGTGTTATAATTTTCAGACAGCAGGCATATCCGAATCCCCAGGGTCGGGCCTGTCCGTTCCCCATTCTGTTTTCTGCCGGGACGCCTCATGCTTTGTGCTGACACCTGAAAGGATACCGTATCATGCAGCTGGAACATCTAATCCGCAGCGTTCTCCCTGTTATCCTGCTCATTATTTTTTGGCTTTTGGCTCCAAAAACGCCATTATTTTTCGGAAGAGACCGTTCAGGGGTGTGACAAAGCTGGTCTCAGATTATCTGATCCCCTGTACCATCTTCACCACCTTTATTGGGCTGGATCTGCGCCCCGAGCATTTTGGGCTGGCCGCCTGCACCTTTCTGATCCAGCTTCTGCTCCTGGGGCTGGGCTTTCTCACCGCGCGCCTGTTCCATTTCAAACGCCGCTTCGCTCCCCTCTATCCTTGTGCCTTTGCCTTCGGCTTCATGGCCATTCCTCTCTTCTCCACTGTGTTCGGCCTGGAAAATATGGGGTATCTCACCAGCATGGGAGTGGGGCATGAGCTGTTTATCGGTCTAGTCTTCATGCCGGTCGCCCGGATCTATCTAAAGGGAGAGACCGCCGGACCGCGTCAAATCGGAAAAAAAACCTTTTATCTCCACTTTTTGTCATGATCTTCCTGGCCCTGGCACTTCAGCTTCTGGGCATACGGGACGCCGTTTCCGCCACAGACCTGGGCGGCGGCGTGATCGACACCATCTCCAAGCTGGGCGGCATCAGCTCCACCCTGATCCTGATCACAGTGGGCTACCGGATCCATATGGACAATCCGGACAAGATCCGGGAGAGCCTGCGCCTGGTCGCCTGGCGCTATCTTCTGATCTTCTCCGTCAGCTATGGGGTCAAATTTTTCCTGATGGACCCCATGGTGGGGCAGGATTTCTATTTTAATGCCGCGTTCTTTACCTTGATCTCCCAGCACGGTTCCGTCATCCTCAACGCCTACATCTCGGAGTATGGCTCTTTGGAGGACTCCCAGATCGCCAGCAACGCCTTCGCCAGCAACGCAGTCATAGGTATGGCCCTGTTTGTCCTCTATGTGTGCCTCCTTCCCCTCCTCTGGTCCTGAAGGAGGACGCCCTCATTTTCTGCTTGCAGGCCGGGCCGTTCCTTATTATAATGGGACTAAGAATACAAGAGTCGTGTCATCCTCTGACCGGCCGCTGGAAGGGGGCTCCTTTTGAAAGAATGGAAAGCCAAGCTCCATGATCTGACCGCCATTGTCCCACGGGGCGTGATGAATTTTCTGATCACCGCCTTTTTTTCATGGCCGGGGCATACTACCTCAGCCGGCTGCTGTTTCAGTTCGGCGTGGAGAACAACTCCGCCTTGGTCTATGTGCTGGCCGTCACATTCGTATCCTGGCTGACTACTGGATATTTTTATGGTATCCTGGCCTCTCTGTTCAGCTCTTTCTGCATCAACTACTATTTTATGTACCCCTACTCCGCTTTCTCTCTCAGCTATGCCGGATACCCGGTGGCCATGCTGAGCATGACGGCCATCGCCATCATCATCTGCACCCTCACCTCCCGGATCAAGCTCCAGGCCCTGGAGGCGGAACAGCGGGAGCAGAACACCAAGGCCCTGTATGAGCTGAACGAGCGCCTGAACCAGGAAAAAGAATGCCATTCAGCTGGAGGCCGCCCGGGAGACCATCCGCAGCAATATCCTTCGCTCCGTCTCCCACGACCTCCGCACCCCTCTGACTGCTATCTCCGGGGCGGCCGCGGTACTGCTGTCCAGCGAGGAGCCCCGCAGTGAGAAGGATGTCTCCCTGCTCAACGACATCAAAAACGACGCCGAAGCTCTCACCACCATGGTGGAGAAATCTGCTGTCCATCACCCGTATCCAGGACGCCTCTGTCCCTTTGAAGAAGCGGGAGGAGATGCTGGAGGAGGTGGCCGGGGACGCCATCCTCACCACCCGCCGCCGTTTCCCGGACGCCAATGTGCAGTTGGACCTCTCAGAGGACATCCTGTTCCTGCCCATGGAACCCATGCTGGTCAAGCAGGTGATGGTGAATCTGCTGGAAAACGCCATCCGCCACTCCGGCGACACTGAGCACATCCAGCTCCACCTGTTCCGCCAGGAGGAGTGGGCGGTGGTGGAGGTCCGGGACCATGGCATTGGACTGTCTCCTGACATCATGCAGGCAGTCCAGTCCGGCCGTCCCCTCCCCGGGACCTGTCAGGCGACTCCACCCGGGGCATGGGCATCGGCTTATCTGTGTGTCAAAGTATCATAAAGGCCCACGACGGCTTCTTCGCCGCGGGCAATAACCCGGAGGGCGGGGCGGTGTTCCGCTTCGGCCTTCCCATGGAGGAGAAAGCATATGAGTGAAAAACGTTTGATCCTGGTCGTAGAAGATGAGCGCACCATCAGCAACTTCATCTGCCGCGCTCTGACCGCCAACGACTACAAGGCCATGTCCGCCACCACCGGCAAGGAGGCTCTCAGCCTATTCTTTTCCCACCGTCCCGATCTGGTGCTTCTGGACCTGGGCCTGCCCGACATGGACGGACTGGACGTGCTCAAGGAACTCAGCGGACTGCCCCAGGAGGTGCCCGTCATCATCATTTCCGCCCGAGATCGGGAGTCTGAGAAGGTCAAAGCCCTGGACATGGGGGCGGATGACTATGTGGTCAAGCCCTTCGGCGTTCCGGAGCTGCTGGCCCGCATCCGAACCACCCTGCGCCGGGCCGACCGGATCAACCTCAGCCAGGGCGAGCAGAAGGACCGCTATCAGGTCAAAGACCTAGTCGTGGACACTGCCCGCCACCAGGTCTTCGTGGGCAGCGAGGAGATCCACTTCACACAGAACGAGTTCAAGATCCTGGAGCTGCTCTGTCTCCATGCCGGCAAGGTGCTCACCTACGACTTTATTCTGAAGCATGTCTGGGGCCCCTACGGCAGCAGCAGCAACCAGATCCTCCGGGTGAACATGGCCAACATCCGCCGCAAGCTGAAGGAAAACCCCTCCGAGCCCAAATACATCCTGACAGAACTGGGCATCGGATACCGTATGCTGGAGGACAGCTGAGCCTTCCATACACATCAGCACCCCCGGAGGCTAAGGCTCCGGAGGTGCTGTTTTCTCCCCTGTTTTTTTCTTAACAATTATTTAGCGACCCTCTGTTTCAGTTTAACACCCATTTTATAGCCCAGAGGCTATAATAACAGACAGAAGAGAATTTGAGGAAGTGAGCCCACATCATGGAACAGAGATTACAGGAAGTGCTTCTGGACGGTGAGATTGTCCGCTGGAGCGGCCGTCCCTCCCCTTTCAAATTGATGTCCATCCCCTCCCGTACTTCTCTGCTCCTGACCTGGGTCCTCTGTTCCGCGGCGCTGGCCGTGATCCTGGGCGGTCTGATCCCCTTTTTCCTCCGCACTCATCAGGCCGTCACCGATCTGACCGTGATCCTCATGATCGCTGCCTTCCTCCCCGCCATGATCTCCATCCGCCCCTGTTGGACAAGTGGAGCTTGGAGCATGACACCATCTACGCCATCACCAACTACCGGGTGCTGGCTCTGGTGAAGAACAACCTGATGTATATTCCCCTGGGCCGCATCCTCACCCACTCCATTGAAGCCCGGGACGGGAGGCGGCAACCTCTGCTTCTGTGAAGCGGTGGGCCAGTCCTCCTCAAAATGCTGGACAACGCCATTTTGGGGGTCCGCTGCGGCAGTCCTGCCCAGTCCGGCGTCCCCGGCCTGCTGTTCTTCCACATCCCTCAGCCAGAATCCCTGCTTGGATATCTCTCTAAACGGCCGGAGTTTTCTCACTTTTCTCTGGTTCGGTTTTTCTTCTCCGTGTGGTGAGGGAGCGGGCGTTTCTCTCTCTAAACGTCCGCCCCATACCGGCTCACCGCCCGGCCGATCCGCCGCCTCCCCTTCCGCCAAAGGGAGGCGGTATTCTTTTTTTTTACATCATTTATTTGATTCTATTTTTTATTTTTTCGCTTTCTTAACGTCAATATACCCCCTATTTATACCGTTTTTATAAATGTTGTGGTAATCTTTTATCAAGATAAGAATTCATTCTTATTTATGAAAGGAGCAACATATTTATGGAACAGATCCTCCAAAAGACTCTGCGGGACAACGAGAAGGTCCTCTGGTTCGGCCGACCCACCAAGACAAGCTCCTCCGGTCCCCTGACCGTGTCTCCCAGTATGTGGCCTGGATCATCACCGCCGTCATGACCCTGTTTTCCTTCGGTGTCTTCCTCCCTTCGCCATCGCGGACAATAAGAGCATCGGGATCATCCTGATCGGCCTGGTGCCCATGATCGGCATCCGCTGGCGGTGGCCGTCCGTCCCTATCTGGACAAGAAGCTGCTGGAGCAGAAGACCATCTATGCCATCACCGACCAGCGCATCATCGCCGTGGTCAAATCCAACGTGATGACCATGCCCCGTGACCAGAAGGTGACCTGTGCGGTGGAGTGCCGCGACGGCGGTGCCGGCAACGTCTGCTTCAACGCAGCCATCGGCCGTGAGGCCGGCAAGAGCCGCGCCAACGCTGTGATGGGCATCAAGAAGGGCAACGACCGTGTGGTGGGCCTGCTGTTTTTCACGTCAGCGACCCGGACGCCGTCGTCTCCGCCCCTCGCCTGACCCCGGAGCTCCAAACATCATTTCCTAAAATTATTCCGTAAATACTCGGGCCCGTACCATCTCTGGTACGGGCCCGGAGATATTACAACTGCGAAAAAGTCCTCCAGGGACTTTTTCCGCAGCCTGCATCCCATTATTTTTCTGCCCCGTCTGGGGCAGAGAAGTCTCAAAACGCTTCTTCCTCGCACAGGATCTTCCGCAGCCGGTCCACCGCCCGCCGCTCCAGCCGTGAGATCTGGACTTGGGAGACCCCCAGGACTCTGGCACACTGGATCTGCGTGAGGTTTTTGTAATAGCGCAGCAGCAGCACTTGCTGTTCCCGCCCGGCAGCTCCTCCATGGCGGAACGGAGGGTCAGCCGCTCCACCACGTCCTCCTCCATCCCGCCGGTGCCCAGCATCCCCTCCAGGGTCAATCCGCCCTCTCCTGTCTCCGCCTGGAGGGATGCCACTGCGTCAGAGGCGGTCTCCGCCGCTGCGATCTCCTCTGGCGTCAGGCCGGTCTCCGCCGCCAGCTCTGACAGGGTGGGCTCCCGTCCCATCTCGGCCACCAGCCGGCGTCGGGCGCCCCACACTGCGGCCCCCCCTCCTTCATGCCCCGGCTCACCTTCACAGTGCCGTCATCCCGGAGAAAACGCCGGATCTCCCCCGCGATCTTGGGCACCGCATAGGTGGAGAACTGGGTCCCGAAGGATGGGTCAAAGCCCCGCACCGCCTTCAAAAAGCCCAGGCACCCCAGCTGGTACAGGTCGTCCGGCTCCACGCCCCGTCCATAATACCGCCGCACAATGCTCCAGATCAGGCCGGCGTTTTCCTCCAACACCTGCTCACAGGCCCGGTTGTCCCCCTGTCTGGCCGCCTCCAGCAACTCTGGAGCCGTTGGCGTGCCATTCATCGTCCGCCTATGCGGGGGGAGATCCGCTTCCGCATGGTCACCTGGGTCCCCTTCCCCGGGGTAGAGCGCACCTTTACCACGTCCATAAAGCTCTCCATGATGGTGAACCCCATGCCGGAGCGCTCCTCACTTCCGGTGGTAAACAGCGGGGTCCGGGCCTGCTCCACGTCCGCGATGCCTACCCCCCAGTCCCGCACCAAGATCTCCAGGATGCCGCCCTCCTTCAGACTCAGCTTCAGGGCCACCTTGCCCAGCCGGTCCGGGTAGGCGTGGACGATGGCGTTGGTCACCGCCTCGCTGACGGCGGTCTTGATGTCCGCCACCTCGTCTAGCGTGGGGTCCATCTGGGCGGCGAAACAGGCCACGGCCGATCGGGCAAAGCCCTCGTTGGCTGACCGGCTGGGAAATTCCAGCGCGGCGTAATTTTCCACCTTCATTTATGTACGTCCTCCTCCCCCCCGCGGCGGGCTCCTCCTGTTCAAATCGGATCAGCTTGTGCAGGCCGGCCGCCTGAAACACCTTCCACGGCTGCGGAGGCACGCCCCGCACTATCAGCTCGCCCTTGATCTGCTCCATCCGCCGGCTGACCCGGATCAGTACTGCGATGCCCGAGCTGTCCGTAAAGCTCAGGCCTGACAGGTCCAGAGTCAGCCGCCGGGGCAGAGCCATGTCGATCTGCTCATCCAGCTCTGTCATCACCTCCTTGGCCCGGTGGTGATCCAGCTCCCCCCGCACCGCCGCTGTCAGGGTCCGCCCTCGGACACGCAATCTACGGTCATTCAGACTTCCTCCTTGGCCCGGTCCTCTCTGCCGGGTGATATGAGGAGATTATAGGACAAGCCCCCTGCAAAACCGGGCACAAGCTGTCGAGGCTGGGAAGAAAATCCATGTTTGTCCTTGACCTCACCCCTCCCATCTGATACCATACAAGAAACAATCACGTTTCACATAGACGGGTTTTATACCATCAGCTATGAGGAGCCTCCTCATTTCCTTCTATTTTAATTTTGAGAGCCCCTGTTCTGCTTCCCGCAGAACAGGGGCTCTCCTGCATAAAACCTCAAAAAATCTCCATGATAAGCCTTGACAAACTTCTTCCCCGCGCTATGCTGAAGATACCCCACCCCAGGGGGTGTATCGCATTGCTCCGCTCGAATTTGCGCCGCTTCGGCGGCGGGGCGCTGGGGCGCCCATGGGCGGAGCCCTCCTCTGAAAGGATGTGTTTCCCTTGAAACAGAAATTTGACGTCACCGGTATGACCTGCTCCGCATGCTCCGCCCATGTGGAAAAGGCGGTGAACAAGCTGGAGGGCGTACGCAGGGCGGAGGTCAGCCTGATGACCAACTCCATGAATGTGGAGTACGACGAGGCCGCCCTTGCCCCCCTGAAAGCATCATCCAGGCGGTGGTCCAGGCAGGATACGGCGCCTCCCTGCCCGCCCAGGCTGGGGTCCCAGCCCGGGAGCCGCTAAGAGGCCGGAGGCCCAGATGGAAGCGGAGCTCTCCTCTATGAAGCGCCGCCTCATCCTCTCCTTTCTCTTTCTGATCCCCCTGTTCTATATCTCCATGGGGCACATGATGGGCGCCCCCCTCCCCGCTTTCCTGGTGGGTCACGAGAACGCCATATCCTTCGCCTTTACCCAGCTCCTGCTCACCCTGCCTATCCTGTATATCAACGACAAGTACTACAAAAAACGGCTTCCGCTCCCTGCTCCACGGCGGCCCCAACATGGACTCTCTCATCGCTGTGGGCTCCATCGCGGCTGTGATCTATGGCGTCTTTGCCATTTACCAGATCGGCTGGCCTGGGCCACGGGGACAGGGCCCGGGTGGAGCAGTACCACATGGACCTGTACTTCGAGTCCGCCGGCATGATTCTCACCCTCATCACCCTGGGCAAGTTTCTGGAGACCCGCTCCAAAGGAGGCAAGACCTCCCAGGCCATCACCCGGCTGATGGACTTGGCCCCCAAGACCGCCACGGTGCTCCGGGACGGGGCCGAGGCAGAGATCCCGGTGGAGGAGGTCCGGGTGGGCGACCGGGTACCTGCCGTCCGCCCCGGCCAGTCCATCCCGGTGGACGGTGTCATTGTGGAGGGCAGCTCCGCCGTGGATGAGTCCGCCCCTCACCGGCGAGTCCCTGCCCGTGGACAAGGGCCCCGGGGACAAGGTGGCCGCCGCTTCCATCAACCGCCCGGCTACTTCGTTTTTGAGGCCAGCCGGGTGGGCGAGGACACCACCCTGGCCCAGATGATCCGGCTGGTGGATGAGGCCGCCTCCTCCAAGGCCCCCATCTCCAAGCTGGCCGACAAGGTGGCCGGCGTCTTTGTCCCCACCGTCATGGTCATCGCCGCCATCGCTGCCGGGGCCTGGTGGTTCGCCACTGGCAGCGCCACCTCCGCCCTCACCGCGGGCGTGGCCGTGCTGGTGATCTCCTGCCCCTGTGCCCTGGGCCTGGCCACCCCTGTGGCCATCATGGTGGGCACCGGCAAGGGGGCGGAGCACGGCATCCTCATCAAATCCGCCGAGGCCCTGGAGACCCTCCATCTGGTGGATACCGTGGTACTGGACAAGACCGGCACCCTGACCCAGGGCAGGCCGGTGGTCACCGACATCCTGCCGGGCGAGGACATGGACGAGGAGGGCCTGCTCATCCTGGCCGCCTGCCTGGAGGGCCCCTCGGAGCACCCCCTGGCCGCCGCTATCGTGGAGGAGAGCAGAAGGCGTGGCCTCCCATCACCTCGGTGGGCGGGTTCACCGCCGTCCACGGCCGGGGCGTCCGGGCCGCCCTGGGAGACCGCACCTGCATGGGCGGCAACCGCGCCATGATGGAGGAGGCCGGGGTGGAGCTGGGCTCCTTCCCCGCACGGGCCGAGGAGCTGGCCGCCCAGGGCAAGACCCCCTCTACTTTGCCGACGAGCACCGGGTGCTTGGCCTGGTGGCTGTGGCCGACACCCCCAAGCCTACCAGCGCCCAGGCGGTAGCCGCCTTCCGGCGGCTGGGGATCGACGTCATCATGCTCACCGGCGACAACCAGCGCACCGCCGGCGCCATCGGCGCACAGCTGGGCGTCTCCCCAGGTGATGGCGGAGGTGCTCCCCAGGACAAGGAGCGCAAGGTGAAGCAGCTCCAGGATCAGGGCAAGAAGGTGGCCATGGTGGGGACGGCATCAACGACGCCCCCGCCCTGGCCCGGGCCGACGTGGGCCTGGCCATCGGGGCTGGCACCGACGTTGCCATCGAGTCGGCGGACATCGTGCTGATGAAGTCGGACCTGCTGGACGCTGCCGCAGCGGTGGAACTGAGCCAGGCCACCATCCGCAATGTGAAGGAAAACCTCTTCTGGGCCTTTTTCTACAAACAGCCTGGGCATCCCCCCTGGCCGCCGGCCTGTTCTATGCCCTGGGGTGGACGGATGTCATGCTCAACCCCATGTTTGCCGCTGCCGCCATGAGCCTGAGCTCGGTATGCGTGGTGACCAACGCCCTGCGTCTTCGGTTCTTCAAGCCCAAGAGCGTCCCTGCCTCCCCTGTTCCCTGCCCCAGCGGCACCTGCCCGGTCCAGCCTGTCCCTGACCCCTCGGAGCAGCCCACATATGAACCACAACATCAGGAAGAACGAAAAGGAGCGAATGAAACGATGGAAAAGAAGATCATGATCAACGGCATGATGTGCGCCCACTGCACCGCCCACGTGGAGAAAGCCCTGGGCACCCTGGAGGGGGTGGCCTCCGTCAAAGCCGACCTGGAGGGCAAGTGCGCCACAGTCACCCCTCACTGGTGCGGTGAGCGACCAGTCCCTCACCGACGTAGTCACTGAGGCGGGATATGAGGTGGTGTCCATCCAGTGAAGGCCGACCACGCCCAGGTCACCCGGCTGCTGAAGACCGCCCGGGGCCAGATCGACGGCATCCTGAAGATGGTGGAGGAGGACCGGTACTGTCTGGACGTCTCCAACCAATTGATGGCCACCCAGTCCATTCTGAAAAAAGCCAACCGCCTGGTACTGAAGGCACACATGAACTGCTGCGTGCGGGAGGCCGTGGACAGCGGGGACCCCGCCCCCAAGCTGGAGGAGCTGGCCGCCCTGCTGGATAAGCTGGCCGACTGAGATCCCGCCCCCCGGCAGGCAAAATGGATAAAACGCGCCCCCTGCCTGGCACACTAGACCGGCAAGGGGGCGTTTTTTTGAAGCATAGATCTACCTGGAAGTCCGTGCTTGCCGGGGCGGCAGCCGGGCTGACCAACGGCTTTTTCGGCGGGGGCGGCGGTTCGGTGCTGGTCCCCATGCTCACCCGGGTGTGCGGACTGGATCAGCGGCGGGCCTTTTTGCCACCTCAGTGGCTGTCATCCTGCCCCTGTGCGCCCTGTCGGCAGCCGTCTATCTCCTCCGGGGCGGACTGGATCTCTCCGCCGCCCTGCCCCTATCTCATCGGGCGGCACTGTGGGCGGCTGGGCCGGAGGACGGCTGTTCAAGGGCGTCCGGCTCCCGTGGCTGAAGCGGGGCTTCGGGGGCCCTGCTCATCTGGGGCGGCCTGAGGTGTCTGTTGTGAGCGGCTGGCTGATCCCCCCTGCTGGTGGGGGCGGCTACCGGGGTCCTGTCCGGCTTCGGCGTGGGGGCGGCACCCTTCTGCTGGTCTATATGACCACCCTGGCCGGACTGGACCAGCACCTGGCTCAGGGCATCAATCTGCTGTACTTTCTCCCCGCCGGACTCACCGCCCTGCCCGCCCACCTGAAAACGGATATGTGGAAAAGGGGCTTCTGTTCACTGCCATCTCCGCTGGCCTGCTCTGCGCCGCGCTGGCCTCATGGGCCGCCACAGCCCTGGACGTGGACCTGCTCCGAAAGCTCTTTGGGGGCTTTCTCATCCTCATCGGCCTGTCCGAGCTGTTCGGTCGGGTAAAAGAAGAAACGTGAAGGCCGCGGGGAATATCCCCGCGGCCTTTGAATCAGTCAAATCCCGATCTGCATCCCGCCGGAGGAGGACAGTCCATCCTTCTGGAGCATCTGCTCCAGAACCGCCACGTCGGTGGTGATGTCCATAGCATCCCCCCTGAAAGAGCTGATCCAGCTGCTTCTCGAAGCCTTCCACCACCTTGCCCATCATCCCCTCGATCCGGCTCATGGCGGCGGCAATGTTCTCCCCCTCTACGCCCTGGGACTCCAGCTGGGCATAGGCCCGCAGGATCTTCAACGTGGTGGGCAGGTAATAGCTCAGAACGGCATGGAGCTGGGCAGACCTTTCCGGGTGGCTCTTCTGATACTCGAAGATCTTGGCGGTGATGACCCCGATGCGGTCGATCTGCGCCGAGAGGGCCGCGTCTTCGATGGAGTCGTTCACCGCCCGGATCTCGGCCAGCACCGCGTTCTCCTCGTCCACCGGGGGCAGCCTTCTTCTCCTCCGTCTTTTCCTCCTGTGCCGGGGCCGGGTCGTTCAGCCCCTCACCGGAGAGGACCAGCCGGTCCCCGCCGTAGTCCAGGAAACCCAGGGGGAACAGCCCGTCATCCAGCATATCCTCCAGGCAGTCCCGCACCTTGGCCGGGGAGGCACCGGTGGCGGACGCCAGCGTCGAGATGGAGATGGTCTGGCGGCGGCCGATCATGGCCAGATAGCTGCGGTAGGTGCGCACCTGCTTCTTTTTCCGCAGGCCGGCCCACAGCACGCCGGCACCGCCGCCCAGGAAGCAGAGCAGGGGGATAGCGTTCAGCAGCTGGTCCCAGAACCAGATCGCGTCGCCGTGGAGGAGCCAGTAGGACGCATCGCCCAGGCAGGCCAGCACCGTGAAGGCGAAGACCGCCGTAATGATCCCGCCCACCTGGATCAGCCTCCGGCCCCGCTTGGCCATCTTCTCCACTACGTCCAGGCACACCGGGGACATATCCTGTTCCGCTTTCCCTTCCTGGCGCTTTTTCTCCCCTCCGGCCGGTCTTTTCCTGGCTCCGTGCCGGCTCACTGACAGTGGTCCGGCCCCACGGGGGCCTGCCCATCCCGCTGCATATAATAGGGATGGCGCCCCCGGGCCACGCGGCGCTTCCCCGCCGCCGAAGAGCCTCAGAGCGATCATCAGCACGCCCACCGGCGGGAAGGCAAACAGAAAGACCAGCGCCAAGATCCAGTACGGCAGGTCACTCATCCCTCCGCCAGAGCTCCTGCGGGCTCCCATTTTCCGCCGTAGTTCTCATTTCCCTGATCTCCGTAATATGCCATCATTCTGCCTCCCCTGGTGTTCTGCTGTATAGAATACCAGACCCATCCCAAAACAACATTGATTTTTTCTTAAAATTCCTTGAAAATTTCTCTTCTGGGTCTGGCCCTCTCTGTTCCACATACACCATTCTATCATACTGCCGGGAAGGTGAAAAGTAAACCTCCTAAAAATATTTTTCAAAATTGAGGAAATCCGGGGAAATTTGGACGGTCAACTGTAACTGTTCTGTAATTACATTCTGAAACGTAGGATGCTATAATATAGTCTGAAATTATTTGACCTGTCCGTGGGTTCTTGGGCTGAGTGGGACAGGAAGGGAGTTTTCATGGACGGAGCACGTGTACAGAAAAAAGCGGCGGAAAGCCCGGCCCAGCCGTCTGGGTCCCGGCCGCCATCCTGGCTGTCCTCCTTGCCGCCTACCTGGGCCTGTGCGGCTGGGTCAGCGCCTCGGACACCATCCTGCCCAACGTCACCGCCGCCGGACTGGACCTGTCCGGCATGACCCAGGCTGAGGCGGAGCAGGCCATCAACGAGAATCTTTCCGTCGCCCAGCAGGCTGGCTCCGGCTGGGCCGTGGGCCTGAGCTGCGACGGCTATATCGGTACGCTGGACGGCTCATCCTTTCAGGTGGACGCCGCCTCCCTGGCCCAGGCGTCCCTGTCTGTGGGACGCGGCAGCTTCTTCACCGGGGGCCCAGTACCTGCGCCACCTGTTCGGCGCTGCCCAAGACCTTGGTGCCGATCAGGTCCAACTGACAGAGGCGGGCCGTACAGAGCTGGAGCGCCAGCTCCAGGCCGCTGACAGTGCCCTGGGCAGCGGCGGCAGCGAGGATGGCTACACCGCAGACCTGGAGGCGGGCACCCTGACCCTGGTAAGGGGCACACCCACCGCTCGGTGGACCGCCAGGGAGCGGAGGAGGCGGTGAAGTCTGCCTACGCTCAACTTCTGGCCCAGGGTCAGGCGGACACGGTCCAGCTCCCCATCCTGGATTCCGCTCCTCAGGAGCCGGACTTCCAGGCCATCCACGGGGAGCTGTACGCTGAGGTGGCCAACGCAGTCATCGATCCGGATACCTGCGAGGTGCTGCCCCACACCGTGGGGTGGACTTTGACACCGCCCAGGCCCAGCGCCTGTTCCAGCAGGCCCAGGAGGGAGAGACCGTGGAGGTCCCCCTCACCGTCACTCAGCCCGACATCACCCAGGAGATACTGGCCGACCGGCTCTTTGCCGACCTGCTGGGGCAGGGTACCAGCCAGGTGAGCGGCTCCTCCAACCGGAAGTTCAACGTGAAGCTGTCCGCTGAGGCCTGCAACGGCGTGATCCTGATGCCCGGCGAGGAATTCTCCTACAACAACACCACCGGAAGCCGTTCCGCCGACAAGGGCTATCTCCCCGCTCCCGTCTACTCCGGCGGCGCCTCCGTGGACGAGACCGGCGGCGGTATCTGCCAGACCTCCTCCACCATCTACTACGCCGTCCTCCACACCACCCTGGAGATCGTGGAGCGCCACGCCCACATGTACTCCGTGGGCTACGTCCCCTGACGGCATGGACGCCACCGTCTACTTCGGCCTGTCCGACTTCCGCTTCAAAAACAACACCGACTACCCCATCAAGATCGTCACGGAGAGCTACGACAAGAACGGCCTGCGCTACCTCACTGTCAAGCTCTACGGCACCAATGTGGACGGCCGGTACGCCGTGCCGGAGCGCACCCAGTTCGACTTTGTATCCCCCACCACCCAGTACCGCGCCGACGAGTCCATCCCACAGGGCACCACTAAGGTGGATGCCAAGCAGAACGCCTACACCGGCCGCTCTGCCCGCGCCTGGCGCGTCATCTATGAGAAGGACGGCACCTTGCGTGGAGAAGCAGGATCTGGGGGTCAGCACCTATAAGATGCGCCCCACCACCATCCTCTACAATCCCGCTGACGGCGATCCCTCCACCTGGGTAGACGGGGTCCCCCCAAGCCCGGCACCCAGCCCGGGAACCGGGGCAGAGACCGGGGGGCACCGGCACTGGGACGCAGACCGGAACAGAGTCCGGGGAGGCACCGGCGGTGAGCCTGCCGTCGGCACAGGGACTGACAGCGAGACGTCTGCCGGGGAGTCCGGCAGCAGCTCCTCCGCTCCCACGGAGGATATCCCCCGCCCCGACACAGGGGACGGGGCGGCTGACGGCCCCGCTCAGTCCTCCCCGCGAGGACGACCACTACGGGTATGAGATCCCCGCCGGGGAGCTTCCCGCCCGGCTATTGAGCACATATCTTACCATACAGAAGAGGTCCGTTTCCTATGTTTCAAGGTTTTCTCAGGGCGCCGTGGATTTTCTGTGGGGCGTCCGATTCAATAATGAGCGCAGCTGGTTCGAGGCCCACAAGCAGGAGTATCTGGATCTGGTCATCGCCCCCTCCAGGAGCTGGGCCGCCAGGTCCATGCCGCCATGACCGCCGCCTATCCCAAGGAGCAGCTGAACCTTCATGTCTCCCCGCATCTACCGGGATGCACGGCGGCTCCACGGCCGCGGCCCCTACAAGGACCACCTGTGGTTCACCATCCGGCCCGAGCAGGAGGGTGGACCCATGTCCCCGCCTTCTATTTTGAGATCGCGCCGGAGTATCACAGCCTGGGGATGGGCTATTACGGCGCCGAGCCCGTCACCATGGCCAAGTTCCGCTCCCGCATCGACCGGGACCCGGCCCCTATGGAGAAGCTGGCCCGCCGGCTCAGCCGGCAGCACCGATTTGTGCTGGAGGGCGAGATGTACAAACGCCCCAAAGGGGACCCCGGCCCCTGCTCTTTCCCTGGTACAACCGGAAAAACATCGCCCTGACCTGGGACCGCAACTGCGAGGGCTCCCTGTTCACCCCGAGCTGGCTGGGGAGGCGGAGGAGAGCTTCCGCTTCCTCAAGCCCTACTACGATTACTTTCTCTCCCTCCGTGGCGACCCAGCCCCGGATGCCCCCTGCTGATACCCGCGGCCCCTGGGACAGCCCCGGGGGCCGCATCCTTTCGAAAATTTTTATATTTTTTCCACAAAACCTCTTGACATCCCCCCCGCCTTTGTGGTACATTATAGCCAGAAAGGATGAGTCCAATGTTTTAAGAAGTCTGATCGATCAGATGTCACTCCCCCAGACAAGGGGATGCGTAACATGCATCAAATCTTTTCCTGATGTAAGCGGTTCCAGGCGATGAAGTCCATGCCGGCAGTGGTCAGCAAAAGAACAGCATCTCAGCGAAGCGCGCGCACGACATCTGAACCCCACGCGTTGCCACAGAAAAAAGCATCTCAGCAAGCGAAAAGGAACGTTCCAACAGACAATGCCTCATGTATGAGGGAGCACCGAAGCGTTGGGTGCAAAATGAAACTGGTTGTGCAACAGTGTTCCGGAGACTGCTAAAGAGCAAAAAACGTGGTCGCGCGAATCTGTAGAAAGAGAGGTAAACAATTGATGTTAGATAACAAGAATGGACAGAAATAACCCCTGACTGTGAGTGAACCGAGGGTGCAACAGTCAGGGGTTATTTCTTTTTATTCTTGTATCTCTGGAAGGCCGGCGGAGCATTGCTCCGCCGGCCTGATTTGTCGAAAAAGTGGTGCTGCCACTTTCCGAATAGACTTGATTTTTGTACCTGCACATGTCCGAACTCTGCGAAGCCCTTTTTTGCAGGCTGTGCAGCATGACTCACACACTTGTCCAGCATGGCACTTCTTCTGCTCTCCTCTGCTGTCGTCACATCTCAATAAAGATCTCGCTGTCCGCCCGCCGGGCATAGAGCTCCTCCAGCTCGTGCTGATGGTACAGATAGCCCTCGTGGTCAAAGTACTTGGCGCCCTTGGGGCACTTCTTCACGCAGGCACAGCACTTGATGCACTTCCCCACCACACTGGACACGTCGTTGGGGTCGATGGCTGCCATGGGGCAGAGACGGGCACACAGGCCGCACTTGACGCACTTGTCCGAGTCAGTCACCGGCTTGGCCTTCAAAAAGTCCTTGATGGGCTCCCCGTGGCGGTCCCTGGGGGGTATAGTAGGGGCGGATGGGGGTCACAGCCCGCCACATAGGCGGGGATCTCTGGGGCCCGCTCCAGACCTTTCACCTTCTCCGCCGTCTTGTGAGCCAGCTCCTCTACCAGTGCCATATCCTGGGCGTCCGGGCCGGCCCGCCCCCAGGGTCCTGGAGAAAGAGTGCTCCCCCACGAAAGCGCCGCCCGCCACGGTGTGGAAGCCGTCCGCCTCCAGCACGTTGCGCAGTTCGATCAGCCCGTCGTCAAAATTCCGGTTGCCGAACAGAGACACCGGCACAGCCAGGGCCCCGTTTCCCTTCACCTTGTCCCGGATATAGGGCAGCAGCAGATTGGGCACCCGCCCGGCATACACCGGGGTGCCGAAAATCACCAGATCCCCGGCCCGAAGGACAGCTCCCCCTCCCGGTCCTTAGGCAGGGTTGAAGCAGAAGGTCTTATACTCCGCCCCCAGATCCTCCGCCGCGATCTTCGCCATCCGGGTCACTACTTTTTCCGTGGTCCCGGTACCGCTGAAATAGACCGCCCACACGCGTTGCATCTCCATTTTCTGTTCCTCCTTGTCTTTCTCCCTGTGTCATTACCGCGGGTCAGGCATCAAATTTCTCCACCAAGCTGTCTGCCACGCAGCGCTCCTTGATCTCCTTCAGGGGGGGACCATATGGGGCTGAGTCATATGGTCCTCCTGGGCCTTTCGTTCGGTCCACCGCTCCACCAGCAGCAGCTTGTCTGGTTCGTCCACAGCCTCAAAATACTGGTACTGGAGGCAGCCCTCCTCTGCCAGCACCGCCTTCTGGACGCCGTGCTCGGACACCTCCCGCAGGAACTCCGCCCGCAGCCCGGGCTTCATGGTATAGGTCACGTTGAGAATAAATGCCATGGAATCATTCTCCTTTCTTCTGTCCATAATATAGGGGGCGAGAGGCCTCCTCAGCCCCGCAGCCTTCTGTGATCCAGATATCCCTCCAAAATCAGGGAGGCCGCCACCGCATCCACCGTCTTTTTTCGCTTTCTGGCGTTTTTTCCCGCCTCAAACAGGATACGGTGGGCGTCCACGGTGGTCCGCCGTTCGTCCCAGAGCACGGGCCGGAGCCCCCCGCGGTGTCCTCCACCAGGGCTGCGAAGTCCCGGTACAGCTCCGCCCGGGGGCCCTCGGTGCCGTCCATGTTCCGGGGATACCCCATCACCAGCTCCTCCACACCGTGCTCCTGGACCAGCCGGGCGATCTCCCCTGCCACTTCCTCCGCCTTTCTGCTGTGGATAGTCGTGGTAGTCCCGGTGAGGAAGCCGGTGGGGTCGGAAATGGCAATGCCGGTGTGGGCGTCGCCGTAGTCGATTGCCATGATCCGCATAAACTCCCCCTCTCCCGCTCCGCGTTTTTTTGTCAACTGTACTATACCGCACTCCCCGCAAAAAAACAACCCTGTCCGCCCAATTTCCTCTTGACGCCGCGCTTTCCTTGTGTTATAGTGACACTACCTACCTGTGAAAAGGGGCTTTTTTGTTCTGCGCATTTTTACGGTGTATGCGCAGGCACCCCTCCCCCATCTCTCGGGACACAGGGAGGCAATCGCCGGATCCCACCGTGAGCATGTCAGACACAGCCCTGCTGTGTCTCGTATGGCTGGATTCGGCTTTCAGAGCCTGATCCAGCTTTTTTTTTTTTGCTGTTGGCTCACATCAGCGGGGCGGCCCGGACCGGCCGTTCTCCGCAATACTTAAAGGAGGTGCCGAACATATGGCAAAAGGCCGGTGCTCGCATCAAGATCACCCTGCGGTGCTCTGAGTGCAAGCAGAGAAACTACAACACCATGAAGAACAAGAAGAATACCCCTGACCGTCTGGAGCTGAACAAGTACTGCCCCTTCTGCAGAAAGCACACCGTCCACAATGAGACGAAGTAATGCGTCTCCAGATGGCTGAAAGGAAAGAAGGGTAACTGAATGTCTGAAAACGAAAAGATGGAGCAGGGCCAGGGCTCTGCCTCCGCTTCCGAAAAAGGCCGACAAGGCGAAGAAGGACAAGAAGGCCGACAAAAAGGCCAAGCCCAGTCTGTTCGCCCGCGTCGGCAAGTGGCTGAAGGATATGAAGAGCGAGCTGAAGAAGGTCCAGTGGCCCACCTTCAAGCAGACGATGAACAACACCGGGATCGTCATTCTCTGCGTCATCGTGGTGGGCATCTTCATCTGGCTCTTTGACGCGGTGGCCGGCGCTTTGATCGAGTTCCTGCTCGGCCTGTTCCGCTGATAGGTGGCGAATATGTCTGACGGCGCGCAGTGGTATGTGGTCCACACCTATTCCGGCTATGAGAATACGGTGAAGGCGACCATCGAGAAGTACGTGGAAAACCGCGGTCTTCAGTATCTGATTCACGAGATCAGCATCCCCCCCTGGAGACCGTCACCGAAATTACCGACAACGGCCCCAAGACTGTGGAGCGCAAGGTGTTCCCCGGCTATGTGCTGGTGAAGATGGTGATGACGGACGAGTGCTGGCACATCGTGCGCAACATTCGCGGCGTCACCGGCTTCCTGGGCTCCGGCAACAAGCCCATCCCCCCTGTCTGAGAGTGACATCGCCGCCCTGGGCGTGGAGAAGCGCGAGATCGTGGTGGGCTACGAGGTGGGAGACAGCGTCAAGATCACCGACGGCGCCCTGGAGTCCTTCCTGGGCACTGTGGAGGAGATGGATCTGGACCGGGGCAAGGTCCGCGTGGTCGTGTCCATGTTCGGGCGGGAGACCCCGTGGAGCTGGAGCTGGACCAGGTGGAGCCTGTTAAAGCCTGACCCATCGAAACACAATCCTGCCGCGCCGTGCAGACGCGGCCCGTGGGAGGGACGGAACGGTCCGTCCCGCCAGTTGGACCCGCCGGGCACGGCCTGAGCTGGTCCATGTCCAACCACATTTTTTCAATGGAGGTGCTCTTTCGTGGCACAGAAAGTAACTGGATACGTAAAGCTTCAGATCCCCGCCGGCAAGGCGACTCCCGCCCCCCCTGTTGGCCCCGCTCTGGGCCAGCATGGCGTGAACATCGCCGCTTTCACCAAGGAATTCAATGAGCGGACCAAGAACGACGTGGGCATGATCATCCCCGTCCACATCACCGTCTACGCTTACCGTCCCTTCACTTTCATCGCCAAGGCCCCCCCCGCCGCCGTGCTCATCAAGAAGGCCATCAACCTGGAATCTGGCTCTGGTGTGCCCAACAAGACCAAGGTCGCTACCCTCAGCAAGGCTGATGTGCAGAAGATCGCTGAGACCAAGATGCCCGACCTGAACGCCGCCAGCATCGAGGCCGCTATGAGCATGATCGCCGGTACTGCCCGCTCCATGGGCGTCGTCGTGGGCGAGTAAGGAGGGTGTGAACAATGTTTAGAGGCAAGAAATATCAGGAGAGCGCCAAGCAGATCGACCAGCGCTGCTCTGTACGATACCAATGAGGCCATGGAGCTGATCGTCAAGACCGCTCCCGCCAAGTTCGACGAGACCGTCGAGCTCCATGTGAAGCTGGGCGTTGACTCCCGTCACGCCGACCAGCAGGTCCGCGGCGCCATCGTCCTGCCCCACGGCACCGGCAAGACCCAGCGCGTGCTGGTGTTCGCCAAGGGCCGCCAAGGCGGACGAGGCCAGGGCCGCCGGCGCCGACTATGTTGGCGAGATCGGACCTGGTGGAGAAGATCCAGAAGGAGAACTGGTTCGACTTCGACGTGGTGGTCGCCACCCCCGACATGATGGGCGTGGTGGGCCGTCTGGGTAAGGTTCTGGGTCCCAAGGGCCTGATGCCCTCTCCCAAGGCCGGCACTGTCACCATGGATGTGACCAAGGCCGTCCACGAGATCAAGGCCGGTAAGGTGGAGTATCGTCTGGACAAGACCAACATCATCCACTGCCCCATCGGCAAGGTGTCCTTCGGTGCCGAGAAGCTGGCTGAGAACTTTAACGCCATCATGGGCGCTATCGTAAAGGCCAAGCCCGCCGCTGCCAAGGGCCAGTACATCAAGAGCTGCGTGGTGGCTTCCACCATGGGCCCCGGTGTCAAAGTCAACGGCGCGAAGCTGATGTGATCATCTGATTACCCTCCCCGCAGTTTCCCGGGGACTGCGGGGGCAGGCTTTCCCCGGATCAGATTTTTTTTAAATTTTCAAAAGTCCTTTTTTCCGGAATTTATAATACTATTATCTGCGTTCAAAGACAGCAGGCGGCGCAAGTGGAAGTCCTGCCGAGGATGCAGCCAGAAACATGATCCATATTGTGTTTTTACGCTGTTTTCACTTTGGGCGCGGAAACAGGATTTTTTTTTCGCGTTTCCCACTATTCTCTGGAGGTGAACCCAAAATGCCTAACGCATCTGTTCTGGAACAGAAGAAAGCCATTGTGGCTGAACTGACCGAAAAGCTGCAGAACGCCGCCAGCGGTGTGCTGGTGGATTACAAGGGCATCACCGTGGCTGAGGATACCGCTCTGCGCAACGAGCTCCGCAAGAACAACGTGGAGTACGCTGTCGTCAAGAACACCCTCACCCGCTTTGCTGCTCAGAATGCCGGCCTGGGCGATCTGTCCGACTCCCTGAATGGCACTACTTCTCTCGCCATCAGCCACGAGGACCCCATCGCTCCCATGCGCGTCATCAACAAGTTCGCCAAGCAGTTCAACGGCGCTAAGTTCACCATTAAGGCCGGCTTTATGGACGGCAAGGTGCTTCCCTGGACGAGATCATGGCCTTGGCCGAGCTGCCTTCCAAGGAGGCCCTGCAGGCGCAGGTCCTGGGCACCATGCTGGCCCCCATCACCAGCCTGGCCATCGTCCTGAAGGCCATTGCCGAGGAAGAACGGCTTCGTAGAGGCCGCTGCCGAACCCGAGGCCGCCCCTGCCGCCGAGTAAGTATCCCAGGCACCCATAACATTTTGACTGATAAACAACTTTTAGGAGGTACATTCATTATGGCTAGCGAGAAGATTACCGCTCTGATTGAGGAAGTCAAGGGCCTGACCGTTCTGGAGCTCTCCGAGCTCGTTCACGCCCTGGAGGAGGAGTTCGGCGTTTCCGCCGCTGCCATGGCCGCTCCCGCCGCCGGCGGCGCTGCCGCTCCCGCTGCTGAGGAGAAGACCGAGTTCGACGTGGTCCTGGCTGGCTTCTTTGACGCCGCTGCCAAGATCAAGGTCATCAAGGCTGTCCGCGAGATCACCGGCCTGGGCCTGGCTGAGGCCAAGGCCATGGTCGAGGGCGCTCCCAAGACCCTGAAGGAGGCTGTCTCCAAGGATGAGGCCGAGGAGCTGAAGAAGAAGCTGGAAGAGGCCGGCGCCAAGGTCGAGATCAAGTAAGCTTTTCCCCAGACAGAAGTCAACAGGCCCCAGGGCAAAATGCCCCGGGGCCCGTTTTTTTTTTCTCCCTCTGTCCTCCGCCGCTGTTTCGTGTTATCCTAGTACCATCACAGCATCCCCCGATCTTAATATAATGGGAGGAATCCATCATGCGGAAAAACTTTGGCCCCAAGCCCTACCTCTATCCCAGCCGGTGCTGATCATCGCCACCTATGGAGAGGACGGGACCCCAGATGCCATGAACGCCGCCTGGGGCGGATCAGCGACAGCAACCGTGTCGCTATGTATCTAAGCGCGGGACACAAGACCGTACAGAACATTCTGTCCCGAAAGGCTTTCACTGTAAGCATGGCGGACGAGGACCATGTGGTGGAGTGTGACTATGTGGGTATCGTGTCCGCCAACCAAGTGCCTGACAAGCTGGCCCGAGCCGGCCTCCACACCACCAGAAGCCAGTTTGTGGACGCCCCCTCATTGACGAACTGCCAATGGCGCTGGAGTGCCGGTTTCTCAGCTTTGACGAGGAGACGGAGCTGCTCCTGGGGAGATCATCAACGTCAGCGCCGAGGAGTACATCCTGGGGGAAGATGGGAAGATCGATCCCGCCAAGCTGCGCCCCATCTCCTTCGATCCGGTCAATCACGACTATCTGGCCCTGGGAGAGAAGGTGGGCCGCGCTTTCCAGGATGGAAAAAGGCTAAAGTGAGCTCTCCGGGAGGGGTTTGGGGCCCTTTCTGGAGCGGCCGCCTTATTTCCGCAGCCGGAACACCTGGCTGAGATAGACTCCCTGGGCGCTCAGGGCGGCCAGATACAGCACTCCGCCGAAGAGTAGGCTGGCCGCCCCGCCTGCCAGCAGGGAGACGCCGCTGTCCTTCAGCCACCGAAAGAGGAGGTTGGAGGTCAGGGCCGCCAGCAGTGCGGCCAGCCCCGGCGCGGTCACCCACCGGAACAGGCTGGGCCGCAGCCCGGTGTAACGCACCACCAGCCAGCCGTTGAGCAGGGCCCCCGCCGCTGCTGAGACCAGAGTCCCCGCCACGAAGCCGCGGATGCCCACCCCGGGAGGCCCACGGTGAAGGTGAAGGCCAGCTGTATGCCGTCACAGATCAGGTCCGCCATGGCGTGGCTCCCCGGCCGTCCCACGCCGTTGAGCACGCCCCAAGGGTGGACTGGTAGCAGCTCAGCGCCATGGCCGCCGCCAGGGGGAGCAGGTGTTCCCCCGCCGAGGGCTGACCGAACATCACCCGGGCCAGGTCCGGCCCAAGCACCACCATCAGCGCCATGGAGGGAAGAATGAGCACCGACACCGCCAGCATGGCCCGCCCGGCCCGCCGCCTCACCTCTTCCGGGCGGTTCAGTGCCGTGGAGTAGGCCAGCCTGGGGACCAGCACCAGATTCAGCGCCCCCAGAAAGACAGTGGGCAGGGCCAGCATGGGCAGGGTCATCCCGCACACCACGCCGAACTCCGACATGGCCGCCGCCCGGTCCATGCCGCTCTCCACAAGCTTCTGTGGGATAAGGGCGGCGTTCACCGCCGACATCAGATTACCCAGCAGGGCGGTGGCCCCCACAGGGACGGCGATGGAGGTCACCCGCCGGGCCAGAGTCCCGCCCCGCTCCCCGGCCCCGTCCGGCCGATCCGCGCCATCCGCCGGCGGTAGAGCACTGTCAGCGCCACGGCGGAAAAGATCTCACAAATCACCATGCCGGTGACGATCAGCCCCACCGTCCGCTCTGGGTTCTGGGGCAGAAACAGCACCAGCAGCCCCAGCACCGCCGCCGCCCGGATGAACTGCTCCATCAGCTCCACGACAGCAGGCGGGCGGACCACTCCGGTCCCATAGAAAAAGTGCTTGTGGATGTTCCCCACCCCGGTGAGAGCCACGCAGGGCAGCAGCAGGATCAGCCCCAGCTGGGTCCGGGCATCCCCAGCAGATAGACCGAGATGGGGTCATAGAAGGCCACCACTGCCGCCGATACCGGCAGGAGCCCCACTCCCAGGGCGGTGAGGCACATCCGCCTGGTCTGCGCCACTCCCTTTCCGTTTCCCAGGGCCAGATACTGGGAGCTGAGGTTGGACATGGCTGCGGTCAGCCCCACAGCGGTGAGGGACAGCAGTACCGAGCACACCGGCATCAGCAGCTGATACAGCCCCATCACCTCCGCCCCCACCAGCCGGGACAGGGCCACCCGGTAACAGAACGACAGCCCCTGTGATACTGCCGCCAAGGCGGTCAGAAACAGGGCGCTGCTTCCAGCGGACCATTCATCGTGACGCAGCAAATCCAGTCCCTCCTCCCCGCCCCAGCGGGCGGTCCTCCCTTCACTGTATTCACGCCGCCGCCCCGCCATTCCTGCAAGAAATTCGTTATCTTTTTCACATATTTCTCTCGTTCCAGGGGAGAATCATGCCTGAATTGACCAAAAACTGGCGTATCTTTACCTTTGTCACCAGACGCCTTGCTTCCGCCCGGGAAATCGTTTATAGTACGATTAAGAAAGAGATCCCGCCCCCTTTATCCCCGTGATTTTCTGGAAGAAGAATGAGACACTGTAAAAAGGAGGATACCCCTATGGCTTTTGTAGAATTTGAGCAACGCGGCCACGTGGGCCTCATCACCATCAACCGCCCGGAAGTCCTGAACGCCCTGAACCTGGAGGTCATCGAACAGCTGGACGATATCCTGCTGCGCGCAGAATCCCAGGAGGATGTCCACGTCATCGTTATCACCGGCGCCGGACGCTCCTTCGTGGCCGGTGCCGACATCGGCGAGATGGTCAACTATACCGCCGATGACGCCAAGCGCTTCAGCCATCATGGAAACAATACCATGATGCGCATCACCCGCTTCCCCAGCCCGGTGATCGCCGCAGTCAACGGCTTCGCCCTGGGCGGCGGTTGTGAGCTGGCCATGTCCTGCGACATTCGGGTAGCCAGTGAAAAGGCAACCTTCGGCATGCCTGAGGTTGGGCTGGGCATCACTCCCGGTTTCGGCGGCACCCAGCGCCTTCAGCGCATCGTAGGCATGTCCACCGCCATGGAGCTGGTGCTCACCAGCCGCACCATCGACGCCCAAGAGGCCCTTCAGATCGGTTTGGTCAAGCATGTCTACCCTGCCGACGTGATGCTGGACAAGGCTCTGGAGCTGGCCGACCTGATCGCCTCCCGCCCCCAGGTGGCAGTCCGCCAGGCCAAGCAGGCCATCCGTATCGGCAAACAGATCGACATCAACTCCGCCATCGCCTTTGAGTCAGAGGCCTTCGGCCTGTGCTTTTCCACTGAGGACCAGAAGGACGCCATGCACGCCTTCCTGAACAAGGAGAAGATCACCACCTTCAAAAACCGCTGAATCCGTTCCGCCGCCCCAGCGGCAGGGCGCTTTCCCAATATCACTTCTGAAAGACAAGGAGATCGAGATGTCATGAAAAAAATCGTAGTTGTAGGCGGCGGCACCATGGGCCTGGACATCGCCCACACCTTTGCTCGCAGCGGCCATGCCGTCGTGGTCCGGGAGATCAGCGATGAGCTGGCGGAGAAGTCTCACAGCCGGCTGGTGGCCGCGCTGGATAAGCTGGTGGCCAAGGGCAAGATGGACGAGGCCAAGAGGGCCGAGATCCTGGGCAACATGACCTTCACCACTGACCTGGCCGCCGCAGCTGACGCCGACCTGGTGCTGGAGGCCATCGTGGAGAACCTGGACGTGAAGAAGAGCCTGTTCCAGGAGCTGGACGGCATCTGCAAGGCAGACACCATCTTTGCCACCAACACCTCCTCCATCTCCATCACCGCCATCGCCGCCGCCACCCAGCGGGCCGACCGCTTCATCGGGATGCACTTCTTCAATCCCGCCACTGTGATGAAGCTGGTGGAGGTCATCCGGGGCGTCCACACCTCCCAGGAGACCTATGACGCCATCTGCCAGCTGTCCGCCGACATCGGCAAGGAGGCCGTGGAGGTAGCTGAAGCCCCCGGCTTCGTGGTCAACAAGATCCTGATCCCCATGATCAACGAGGCCATCGGTCTGGTGGAGACCGGCGTGGCTACCCCCGAGGGTATCGACACTGCCATGAAGCTGGGTGCCAACCACCCCATGGGCCCCTGGCCCTGGGCGACCTGGTGGGCCTGGACGTCTGCCTGGCCATCATGGATACCCTGTATGCCGAGACCCACGACCCCAAGTACCGTGCCGCCCTGCTGCTGCGGAAGATGGTCCGTGGGGGCCTGCTGGGCCGCAAGACCGGCAAGGGCTTCTACGATTACTCCAAGTAAGGCTTGCTGACAAAAACGCCGGGAAGGAAAGCTTTCCTCCCCGGCGCTTTTTTATTGTTCCTTATTCTTCCCGTGCCCGCTGTGCTCCAGCCGCCACGCGGCAGCCAGCAGCCCCACCCCGATCAGCACCAGGAACTGGTCCACCGCCCCCAGGGGCCCCTCTCAGGCTGACATACTGGCTCCCCAATGACGTTGAGGAGACCCCCAGGCCAGGCACACAAGGCCCAATTATTCAATGGAGATATATGTCAACATATCGATTTGCAAAATTAAAAAAACTTTACCACTTCTGTATTGGAATCCCTTCTTTCTTGTTCAAATTAATAATTTTTTTATCCTTTTTACTTTTTTTCTTTTTTAAGGTCAAGAAAAGCATACTTTCAAGCAACATCCGCAAATATTATCATTTTGCCCAAAATTTTGTCGCAAAAACTGTACATTTTACCGTATTTGTTTTTCTTGCACCCATATGGGAAAAACGATATAATTTGAGGGACAGGAAGTTATCTATCGCAGCCTGATTGGCGCCGCAACAACGGGTCCCTATCCGTCGTTGCGCTTTTTCTGGTCTTCTTTTGTTAAAAATCTAACGAAAGAAGGCGGAGCGCCCCGGCTGAGCCCCCCCATGGGAGGCGGAGATCTGAGGAAAAAACGGCGGACCTCAGATCACCGTCTTGCTTGCATGTCCTGTCTAGGTGGTCCGGCCCTGCTGCTCCGGGACATCGCGCACGGTGGCTTCCGGGCAGCGCAGTCGGAACAGGGCTTCCATGATTGTTCCAAGTAAATAAAATTAGGAGGACTGAAAAATGGATTTTCATCTGACTAGAGAGCAAGAGATGGTCCGCAAGATGTACCGCGAGTTTGCCGAGACCGAAGTCAAGCCCCTGGCCGAGGAGCTGGACGAGGAGGAGCGCTTCCCCATGGAGACCGTACAGAAGATGGGCAAGCTGGGCATGATGGGCATCTACTTCCCCAAGGAGTACGGCGGCGCCGGCGGCGACGTGCTGTCCTACGCCATGTGCGTGGAGGAGCTGGCCAAGGTCTGCGGTACTACCGCTGTCATCGTCTCCGCCCACACCTCTCTGTGCTGCGCCCCCATCTTTGAGCACGGCACCGAGGAGCAGAAAATGAAGTACCTGCCCGACCTGCTGTCCGGCAAGAAGATCGGCGCCTTCGGCCTGACCGAGCCCAACGCCGGTACCGACGCCTCCGGCCAGCAGACCACCGCCGTTCTGGAGGGCGACCACTACGTCCTCAACGGCTCCAAGTGCTTCATCACCAACGGCAACGTGGCCGATACCTTCGTGGTCTTTGCCATGACCGACAAGAGCAAGGGTCAACCACGGCATCTCCGCTTTCATCGTGGAGAAGGATTTCCCCGGCTTCTCCACCGGCAAGCACGAGAAGAAGATGGGCATCCGCGGCTCCTCCACCTGCGAGCTGATCTTTGAGGACATGATCGTCCCCAAGGAGAACCTGCTGGGCGAGCTGAACAAGGGCTTTAAGATCGCCATGATGACCCTGGACGGCGGACGTATCGGCATCGCTGCGCAGGCCCTTGGCCTGGGCGAGGGCGCCGTGGATGAGGCCGTCAAGTACACCAAGGAGCGCGTCCAGTTCGGCCGCCGCATCTCCCAGTTCCAGAACACCCAGTTCCAGCTGGCCGACATGCACACCAAGATGGAGGCCGCCAAGTATCTGGTGTACTCCGCTGCCATGAAGAAGCAGGATCACGAGCCCCTACTCCATGGACGCAGCCATGGGCAAGCTGTTCGCCGCCGAGGCCGCCAGCGATGTGACCCGCCGCGCTGTTCAGCTGTTCGGCGGGTACGGCTACCCCGTGAGTACCCTGTGGAGCGCATGATGCGCGACGCCAAGATCACCGAGATCTATGAGGGCACTTCCGAGGTCCAGCGTATGGTCATTGCCAGTCACCTGGGCGTGAAATAAGTTAGGAGGCAGATTGAAATGAAAATCATTGTTTGTGTCAAGCAGGTCCCTGATACCTCCGGTAAGGTGGCCGTGAATCCCGACGGCACCCTGAACCGTGCCTCTATGGCCGCCATCACCAACCCCGATGACCTGAACGCCGTGGAGGCCGCTCTGGCTCTGAAGGAGCAGACCGGCGCCGAAGTGGTCGTGATCTCCATGGGTCCCCCTCCTGCCGAGGCTATGCTGCGTGACGTCCTGGCCCGCGGTGCCGACCGCGCCGTGCTGGTCTCCGCCCGCGAGTTCGGCGGTTCCGACACCTTCGCCACCTCCCAGATCCTGGCCGCTGCCATCAAGAAGATCGGCCTGGAGGACGACGACGTGGTCTTCTGCGGCCGGCAGGCCATCGACGGCGACACCGCCCAGGTGGGCCCCCAGATCGCCGAAAAGCTGGATATCCCCCAGGTCTCCTACGCTGCCGACATCCAGAAGGACGGCGACACCCTCACCGTCAAGCGTATGCTGGAGGACGGCTACATGACCATCAAGGTCAAGACCCCCTGCCTGATCACCTGCATCAAGGAGCTGAACACCCCCCGCTACATGAGCGTGCCCGGCATCTTTGAGTGCTACAGCAAGCCCTATGAGGTCTTTGGTTATGAGACCCCTGAAGGATGATCCCTCATCGACCCCCACCACCATCGGCCTGAAGGGCTCCCCCACCAACATCTTCAAGTCCTTCACTCCCCCTCAGAAGGGCGTGGGCATGATGCTGGAGGGCGCCGACAAGGCCACCTGCGACAAGCTGGCCGGCATTCTGGCCGCCAAGCATATCATCTGATAGAAGGGAGAATGAAGAATATGTCTACTTTTAATAGTGCTGATATCGCTGCCTTCACCGGCGGCGTGTGGGTTTTCTGTGAGCAGCGTCAGGGCACCATGATGCCCACCTCCTTCGAGCTGATCTCCGAGGGCCGCAAGCTGGCCGACGAGCTGGGGACCAAGCTGTACGGCATTCTGCTGGGCCACGACATCGAGGGCATCGCCAAGGAGCTGGGCGGCTACGGTGCCGACGGCGTGTATGTCTGTGACCACCCCCTGCTGAAGGACTACACCACCGACGCTTACACCAAGGTCATCTGCGACGTGGTGGAGGAGCTGAAGCCCGAGGTTTTCCTGATCGGCGCCACCAACATCGGCCGTGACCTGGGCCCCCGCTGCGCGGCCCGCCTGCACACCGGTCTGACTGCCGACTGCACCCACCTGGACATCGACATGGACACCTATGTGGACTTCCTGCGCAACAGCTCCACCTTGGACGTGGACAAAATCAAGTTTGACATGGAAGACACCAACCTGAAGATGACCCGTCCCGCTTTCGGCGGCCATCTGATGGCGACCATCATCTGCCCCCGCTTCCGTCCCGCCATGGCGACCGTCCGTCCCGGCGTTATGAAGAAGGACGCCTTTGATCAGGCCAAGGCTGACGCCTGCGAGATCATCAAGCCCAGCTTTGCCCTGTCCGCCGACGACATGGACACCCAGGTGGTGGAGGTGGTCAAGGCCGCCAAGAAGCTGGTGGACTTGATCGGCGCCGACGTGGTCGTGTCCGTGGGCCGCGGCATCTCCAAGGATGTTGAGGGCGGCATCAAGCTGGCCGAGGAGCTGGCCGAGGTCCTCGGCGGCGTCGTGGGCGCTTCCCGTGCCGTGGTGGACTCCGGCTGGATGTCCGCTGACCACCAGGTCGGCCAGACCGGCAAGACCGTTCACCCCAAGATCTATGTGGCCCTGGGTATCTCCGGCGCCATTCAGCACAAGGCGGGTATGCAGGACTCCGAGTGCATCATCGCGGTGAACAAGAACGAGAACGCCCCCATCTTCGAGGTTGCCGACTACGGCATCTGCGGCGACCTGTTCAAGGTCACTCCCTGCTCATCGATGCCATCAAGGCTGCCAAGGCTGCGAAGTAATATCTTTTCTGTTGTTCCGCGGGCTGCTTTCTTTAGAAGCAGCCCGCTTTTTCGATTCCGCATTATTTTTTTGCATGTTTTGTTTTTTTCTCCCGTCATTTTGCACAGGTTTTGGGAGACGCCATAGATTTCAAAGAAATTTCCGTTCCAAATGTAACATACTTTATATTCTTTCTCTCCCCTCTCTGTTCCATGACGGCAAATTTGCAGTTTTTCCAAGTGCAAAGTGCAGGGCTTTTTGAAAAATTTTTTCCTTTTTTTCGCCCCATCACCATTTGAAGCCATCCCATCCGCTCCCCGCCTTGTGTATTTTCCCCATTGACAGTTGTCCTTCCTGCCAATATAATGGGCTCCAAACCTGAAAATTCCTTATTTTATTCAGGTCTGCGGGCCGCTCCAGACCCGCCTCTGTTTCCATTTGACAGGAGGTTATGAAGATGAAAAAGTTTCTTGCCATGGCCCTGACCGGCGCGATGTGTCGGCCTGCTGGCCGGCTGCTCCAACGGCTCTTCCGGCACCACCAGCGCCCCTTCCGGCGGCTCCTCCGCTTCCAGCCCGGCTTCCACCGCCGGTGCGGATGGTGCAATCAAGATCGGCGGCATCGGCCCCCTGACTGGCTCCGCCGCCACCTATGGCATCGCCACCAAGCAGGGGGCTGAGATCGCGGTGGACGAGATCAACGCCCTGGGCGGTATCCAGCTCTCCCTGGAGTTTCAGGATGACGAGGGTGACGCTGAGAAGGCCATCAACGCCTACAACGCCCTGAAGGGCAACGGCATGCAGATCGTCTATGGCTGCACCACCACCACTCCCTGCGTCTCCGTGGCTGCTGAGACCTTCAACGAGCGCTACTTTCAGCTGACTCCCTCCGCTTCCTCCACCGACGTCACTGCCGGCAAGGATAACGTCTTCCAGATGTGCTTCACTGACCCCGACCAGGGCGTCACCGCTGCCAACTATGTGGCGGCGAAAAATGGCCTGGCTACCAAGGTGGCTGTGATCTACAACAACGGCGACGCCTACTCCACCGGCATCGCCCAGGGGCTTCATCGCCCAGGCCGCCGAGGTGGGCCTGGAGGTCGTGGCTGAGCAGACCTTCCCCGATGACACCAACACCGACTTCACCGTGCAGCTGAACGCCGCCAAGGACGGGGGCGCTGAGCTGGTGTTCATGCCCATTTACTACACCCCGCTTCCCTGATCCTGAACCAGGCCAAGACCATGGGCTATGAGCCCACCTTCTTCGGCTGCGACGGCATGGACGGCATCCTGGCCCTGGAGGGCTTCGACACCAGCCCTGGCCGAGGGCCTGATGCTGATGACCCCCTTCAACGCCTCCGCTACTGACGAGCGCACTGCCAGCTTCGTCTCCGAGTACCAGACGCGCTACAATGAGATCCCCAACCAGTTCGCCGCTGACGCCTATGACTGTATCTATGCCATCTATCAGGCCTGCCAGCAGGCCGGTGTCACCGCCGACATGAGCCACGAGGATATCTGCGCCGCCCTGATCTCCACCTTCACCTCCTCCGACTTCAGCGTAGACGGACTCACTGGCTCCGGTATGACCTGGGCCGCCACCGGTGAGATCTCCAAGGCTCCCCTGGTCTTCGAGGTGCAGGACGGCGTCTACGTCGCCCGCTGATTTTCCGAACTCCCCTTTTTCCCGGGAAATCCATGGAACGGGCTGCCGGGGTCCCCTCGGCAGCCCGTGTCCCTTATTTTGCACGCATGGCGAAAACGTCTGCGGCAGACGTTGCCGCAGAGGTTTTCGCCATGCTGTCCAGTTTTTCGCGCGCATCTGCGCAGCAAAAGAAAAAGAGGTGACTGGTCTTGAGTATTCTCAACAATCTCATCAACGGCATCAGTCTGGGCAGCGTGTACGCCATCATTGCCCTGGGCTATACGATGGTCTACGGTATTGCCAAAATGTTGAACTTTGCCCACGGAGACGTCATTATGGTGGGGGCATATATCTGTTTTTTCACCATGAGCGGCCTGTCCGGCAGCTTTGAGGAGGGCTCTCTGGCCGGCGCCGTGGTCCCTGCTCTGGCCGGCGTGCTGCTGGCCATGGTAGTGTGCACCGTCCTGGGCATGGTCATCGAACGGCTGGCCTATAAGCCGCTGCGCCAGGCGCCCTCCCCTGGCCGTGCTCATCACCGCTATCGGCGTGAGCTATTTCCTCCAGAACAGCGCTCTGCTGCTCTGGACCTCCAATCCCAAGTCCTTCTCCTCCGTAGTGGGCACCGGCTCTATCAAACTGCTGGACGGCCAGCTCACCATCACCCACGTGGCCCTGGTGACGGTGGCTGCCTGCATCGTCATTATGCTGGGGCTCACCTGGTTCACCGGACATACCCGCATGGGCAGGGCCATGCGGGCCTGTTCGGAAGACAAGGCGGCTGCCCAGCTCATGGGTATCAACGTGAACAGCACCATCTCCATGACCTTTGCCATCGGCTCCGCCCTGGCAGCCATCGCCGGTGTGCTGCTCTGCTCCACCTACCCCTCCCTCATGCCCACCACCGGCGCCCTGCCCGGCATCAAAGGCCTTTACCGCCGCCGTCTTCGGCGGCATCGGCTCCATCCCTGGGGCCATGCTGGGCGGCATCCTGCTGGGCATCATCGAGATCTTTGCCAAGGCCTTCAACACCAACATCTCCGACGCGGTGGTCTTTGCCGTCCTGATCGTGGTGCTGCTGGTCAAGCCCTCCTCCGGACTGCTGGGCAAGTATGTGCCCGAGAAAGTGTGAGGTGACCGATATGAAAACACGTTCCCTCCGCCGCAAGCGCCTTTTCGGCAATCTCCTCACCTACTGTATCGTTGCTGCCGCCTTTGTGATCCTTCAGCTTCTCAATGCCGGCGGGATGCTCTCCCCCTCCCTTCAGGGGCAGTTGGTCCCCATCTGTGCCTATGTCACCATGGCCGTGTCCCTGAACCTGGTGGTGGGCTTTTCCGGTGAGCTGTCCCTGGGTCACGCGGGCTTTATGAGCGTGGGCGCTTTCTCCGGCGTGGTGGCCTCCATCTCCCTCCAGGAGCTGATCCCCATGGGCCCCTGCGCCTGCTGGTCTCCATGCTCATCGGCGCCTTCTTTGCCGGTATCGCCGGCGTCATCGTGGGCGTGCCCGTGCTGCGTCTTCAGGGCGACTATCTGGCCATCGTCACCCTGGCCTTCGGCGAGATCATCAAGAACATCTTCAACATCCTGTATGTGGGCGTAGACGAGAACGGCCTCCACTTCTCCACCTCCAGTGAGGCGGCCCCCTCAACCTGTCTGAGACCGGCAAGGCCATCCTGAAGGGACCCATGGGAGTCACGGCCAACGTGAAGCTCTCCTCCTTCACCGCAGGCTTTCTGCTGGTGATGGTAGCCCCTCATCGTGGTCTTCCACCTCATCAACAGCCGTACCGGCCGCACCATCATGGCCCTGCGCGACAACCGCATCGCCGCCGAGAGCGTGGGCATCAGCGCCACCAAGTACAAGCTGATGGCCTTTGTCACCTCCGCCGTGCTGGCTGGAGCCGCCGGCGCCCTCTATGCCATGAACTACCCTCCATCGCCGCCAAGAAGTTTGACTTCAATACCTCTATCCTGATCCTGGTCTACGTGGTGCTGGGTGGACTGGGCAACATCCGGGGCTCGGTCATTGCTGCCGCCCTGCTCTATGTCCTGCCCGAGCTGCTGCGTGATTTCTATGACTACCGCATGCTGATCTACGCCATCGTGCTCATCCTGGTCATGCTGGCCACCAACAACGAGCGCTCCAAGGAGTTTTTCTCCTCCCTGCGCCGGAAGATATTGGGCCGCGGCACCGAGAAAGGAGGCGCTCAGAATGGCTAAGGAATTTAAGAAAGGCAAGATGGTCCCCGTCCCCAGCCACTCCATCGTTCCTGAGCGGGATGTGAACAAAGCTCCCCGTTCTGGAGTGCCAGCACCTCGGCATAGACTTCGGCGGTCTGACCGCCGTGAACGACTTCAACCTCGCCATCGGCCGCACGGAGATCGCGGGCCTCATCGGCCCCAACGGCGCGGGCAAGACCACCGTCTTTAACCTGCTGACCAAGGTGTATCAGCCCACCCGGGGCACCATCCTGCTAAACGGCAAGGACACCCACGGCATGTCCATCGCCCAAGCCAATCGGGCGGGTATCGCCCGTACCTTCCAAAACATCCGTCTGTTCAACAACCTGTCTGTGGAGGACAACGTGAAGATCGGCCTGCACAACCAGGTGCGCTATCTTATGTGGGACGGCATTCTCCGCCTTCCCAAGTTCTGGAAGCAGGAGAAGTTGGCCCATGAGAGCGCCATGGAGCTGCTGTCCATCTTCGGCATGGAGGACCTGGCGGGCCACCAGGCGGGCTCTCTCCCCTATGGCGCCCAGCGCCGGCTGGAGATCGTCCGCGCCCTGGCCACCAACCCCAGCCTGCTGCTGCTGGACGAGCCCGCCGCCGGTATGAACCCCTCTGAGACGGCGGAGCTGATGGAGAACATCGTGAAGATCCGGGACACCTTCCACATCGCCATTCTGCTCATCGAGCATGACATGAGCCTGGTCATGGGCATCTGCGAGGGCATCTGCGTGCTCAACTACGGCAAGATCATCGCGAAGGGCACCGCCGAAGAGATCCAGGCCAATCCAAAGGTCATCGAGGCCTATCTGGGCAGTCAGAAAAAGAAAGGAGGGGCCTGATATGGACGCCATGCTGAAGGTAGAGGGCATCAACGTCTATTACGGCGCCATCCACGCCATCAAGGACGTCTCCTTCCAGGTCAACGAGGGGAGGTGGTCACCCTCATCGGGGCCAACGGCGCGGGCAAGTCCACCATCCTGAAGACCATCGCAGGTCTGCTCACCTCCCATACCGGCTCCATCGAGTTCCTGGGCCAGCGCCTGGGGGGCACCCCGGCCCATAAGATCATCACCAAGGGCCTGGCTCTGGTGCCGGAGGGCCGTCAGATCTTCCTCCAGATGTCTGTGGAGGAAAACCTGGAGATGGGGCCTTCACCCGCCCCTCTTCTGAGTTTGATGACGGCATCGCGGATGTGTACCAGCGCTTCCCCCGGCTGAAGGAGCGCCGCCGACAGGTAGCGGGCACCCTTTCCGGCGGCGAGCAGCAAATGCTGGCCATGGGCCGCGCCCTGATGTCCAAGCCCCGCCTGCTCATGCTGGACGAGCCCTCTATGGGCCTGGCGCCCCATCCTGGTGGAGCAGATCTTCGACATCATCCGGGAGCTGAACAAGCACGGCACCACCATCCTGCTGGTGGAGCAGAACGCCCACATGGCTCTGTCCGTGGCCCACCGGGGCTACGTGCTGGAGACGGGCAAGATCGTCACCACCGGGACCGGGGCGCAGCTGCTGGAGGACGAGGCCGTGAAGAAAGCCTATCTGGGCGGCTGACCGTCCCTCTTCGCTTTCCGTCCGCGGCAAACGCGGACGGAATTTTTATGCCGTACCCTTTCTCATAAAATAACACACCAAAATGCAACATCCTGTCCTTGACCTCGTTTTTCTTTCATGATAGGATCAAAGCACCAGATGCATGCATCTCTTTGACTGGACCACAGCCTTCCATAGGGGATCAGCATCTCAAATCAGGAAAGGAAGGAGAAAAACATGAAGCTCTTCCGCAAGCTTGCCGCACTGTCTCTGACCGCCGCGCTCTCTGCCGGCATGGTGCTCCCCCGCCAGCGCCGCCTCAGCTCCCTCTGTGCAGGTAGATGGAGGCACGGTGGATACCTCCGCCTACATCAACGCAGACTCCCCGCACCATGGTCCCTGTCACCATCGCAGAGGCGCTGGGCCTAGACTGCACAGCTGACGGCGACAGCGCTACCTTCTCGCTGTGCGGCCGTTCTCAGACCTATAGCGCCGGTACCGCGGCAGGGGATACCACAGCTGCCCTTCAGAACGGCCAGCTCTATATCCCCCCTACCATCTGGCTCAGACTTTCGGGTACCAAGTGAGCTGGGACGGGGCCGCCCGCACCGCATCGCTGGACCGCCAAGCTTATCCTGCCCTCTCGGTGGACACAGAAAACCGCGCCTCCTTTGCTGCCGGTGAGACCGCTCTCCAGTCCGGTTTTGACTGGTACACTTGGACATTCCAGATCGACCCCGCCATAGACACCGTGGGCACCGCCGGCGATGGCCTGGGCCTGCTCCGTTTCCGCCTGTACGTCCCGGAACATATTCAGGAGGGAGAGGACTACCCTCTCGTGGCTACCCTGGGCGGGCTGGGCAGCACCAATTCCTTCGCCAACAATGGCTACGCTTCCCGCGGCTCCGCCTTTGCCTCCGACGCATTTCAGGCAGAGCACCCCTGTTATGTCCTGAATATCACCGTCCCCTATGAGGCCTGCGTCAACTATGAGGCGGAGCTGGCCTATATCTATCAGTTCGGTGAGATCATCCGGACCATTGCGGAAAGCTACGGCAATGTGGACATGGATCGAATCTACGCTACCGGCCACTCGCAAGGCGCAGGCTGGAGCTATGAGCTGGCCTCCGTCCAGCCCGAGCTGCTGGCTGCCATTCTCATCAACGCCGGCACTACCGTCCACACCACCTGGGGAAATCAGTGCGACATGCAGGCCATTGCGGATTCTGGCGTCAATGTCTACATCTGGCACGGCTATGAGGACCCCCTACATCCCGGTGAACGAGGCCTACCGCGCCTTCAATACCCTGACCAGTCTGGGCATGACCAATCTTGTCCTGGAGATCCAGCAGGGAGGCCACTGCAAATCGGACATGTTCTCTGATTCGGTCCCTACCTCCTACATGGAGTGGCTCTTCGATCAGGTCAAAGGCGTCCCCTGCACCGCCTCCCCCACTGTCACCACAGAGGGGACTCCTGCGGACTATGACTGGGCCGGCGTTCAGGTCCTTTCCTCTGTGGGAGGGCTGGGCTGAGGCCAATCCCTATTCCTCCTGGACCGAGCCCGCCGACAACGCCACCTGGGACCAGGTGATGGCCGGTGCCAACGCTCTGGTCCAGGGAGAGGGCGGCACTGGGAAGACCTGGCTGAGCAAGGTCCGTATCGGGGACGAGACCGCCACCTCCTATGATGATGCCACACAGGACACCCTGTTGTCACCATTCAGGCGGGTGACTCCGTCGCTGTTACTGTCCAAGGCTACACCGGCGGCTATGGCGATGACTGGGACGCCTTTGATCAGGAGTGGGATGTGGAGGGGCTGTTTTGGAGGGAAGCGTCACTGACATCCAGCTGACACACGAAGCCAGCGAGACACCTCTCCTCCGCCCCGCCACCGTCTCCCTGGCCAAGGGCGGCGGCCCCAATGTAAACAACTCCCTTTATAATGAAAATACCCTGGACGGAAACCAGGTCTACATCAAGATCGACACTGCCCAGGACTTTCAGGGCGATTCCCTGAAGGTGGCGCTGCGGTTTGTCCGCGATCTGGGCCAGGGGAATACGCCTCCTACTGGCATGTGATCCAGTACCAGGTCCAGTAAATCGCTTCGCCGGTCCTCCTGACCACTGGCCCGGCAGGCAGCAAAAGAGAGGCGCCGAGCGCCTCTTTTTGCTGCCTTTTTTCTGGGGGTCCCACTCACCCCAGCTTTTGGAGCATCTGGACCGACATGACCAGGGCGGCCTGGGCCTGGATATCCGCCTGGGGATCGAACCGGTCCCCGCCTACGCCGGTGATGATCCCGTTCTTCTCCATAAAATAGACGCTGTTCTTCGCCCAGTCAGAGATCTCGCCGTCGTCCGCGAACTCCTTGGCCCCCACCGAGCTGATGACAGTATCCAGCTTATGGTAGATACCGGCCAGCATATTCGACGCCTGCTGCTCCGTGAGGTTGGAGTCATCGTTCAGGTCGTTGTCCCTGCCGTACAGCGCCACCCACAGCAGGAATGCCTTTCTGTTGTCCTCGTTCCGATACTGGTACACCGCAGTCAGCATCACCGCCGCCTGTTCTCGGGTCACCGGCTCCTCGCCGCCGAAAGTGTCCTCCGTCAGCCCCGTCACGAACCCCAGCCCATAGGCCTTCAGCACCTCCGGGTCCTGGGTGTCCCGGAAGGGATTCTGCTTCGGCACCTCCGCCAGCTTCCCGCTCATAGCCTCATACAGCTTCACGGTCAGGGCAGCAAATTCCGCCCGTGTCATCTCCGCCCTCAGGTCCTGTCCCTCCAGGCACTCCGGCATCAGCTCCAGCCGGATGGCGGACTCCACCCGCTCCACCGCCCACTCATCCACGGTCTCGCCTGTAAATACCGACGCCGCGGAGACTGGCGCGGCCGTCAAAAGCGGCCGCCAGGGCCCCGCTCAGCAGTGCGGACAACCATTTTCTTTTCATCAGGTCCACTTCCTTCTTCTTGTCGCGCGCCCCGCCGGGCGGCCCGTTCCCTTCTCCCTCTTATCCTTGATTTGATTCTACACGCTTTTTTTCAAAAGCGCAATCCTCTTTTCTCGTCTGAAAATGTTGGAAGCCCTTTCCGCCCGTCAGCGGCGTTCTTTCTGCCTCCCGGCGGTCAGGAAAGAGAACTTCGTCTCAGAGCACACCACCGCCACAAAGATGCAGGCAAAGCCCACCGCCATGGGGAGAGTGACCAGATCCCCGTAGAAGAGGACCGAGCTGATGACGCCGAACACCGATTCCAGGGAGAGGATCACCGACGCGGAGGCCGGGTCCGACCACACCTGCCCCACATTTTGGAAGAGCAGGGCCACAGTGGTGGCCATAACGCACAGGTAGGCCATAGGCAGGCAGACCGCCGGGTCCAGGAACGCCTGAGCGGGGAAGTTCTCGAACAGCGCTCCCCCTGCCCAGGCATACAGCGCCGCAAAGGCAAACTGGAATACGGTGAGCAGGTAGATGTCCTTCTCCGGGGACACTTTGGCCACCGCCACGATGTGGGCAGCGTAAAAGAAAGCGCAGATCAGGGTGAGCACGTCCCCTGCGTTGACAGACAGGTCCCCGTCCAGAGAGACCAGTCCCACTCCGGTGACACAGAGCAGGGCGGCCAGGATGTTGTACCGGTCCGGGCGCCGCCGGGCGGCTGCCCAGTAGAGAAAAAAGGGACGATCACGCAGTACACCGCCGTCAAAAAATGCATTTTTGGAGGGTGTGGTCCGGTCCAGTCCAAAAGTCTGGACCGAATAGGCCAGGAACAGGAAAGCCCCTATCACCGCCCCACGCCACAGATAGTCCCAGGGTAAAGCCCGCCCACTTCTTCCAGCAGACCGCCGCCAGCAGGACCGCGCCCGCAGTAAAGCGGATTGCCAGCAGGTAGAACACCGGGATCACGTCCAGGGCGTTCTTCATTACAAAGAAGGAGGTGCCCCAGATGATGGCTGCCGCGAACAGCATGGGCTTGGCCAGTTTTTTTTCATCACATGCGGAGACATGGCTTCACTTCCCATCTTGAACTAGTCTCCCCGGCGTGGTATGATAGGAAAGAAGCATGCCGGGCCGGTCTGTCAAAAACGGAGCTATTATACCAGAAAACCGTCCCGGCCGCAACCCGGGGGCTGGCCCCGCCCCAGGCAGGAGGCCCCCATCCTGCACGGAGGTCCCGCCATGTACTTTTTTGATCTGGACGGCACCCTGCTGGACTCCAACGGGATCTGGCTGGACATCGACATTGAATTTCTGGGCCGGCGGGGCATCTCGCCGGTGCCTGAGGACTACACCGACTACGTCACCCACCACAGCGCTCCCGACGCGGCCCGGTACACCAGGGAGCACTTCTCCCTCCCGGAGACGCCGGAGGAGATCATGGAGGGCTGGATGTCCATGGCCCGCTCCGCCTATGCTCACACTCTGCCCCTGAAGCCCGGCGTGCCCGCCTTTCTGGACGCCTGGCGCCGCCAGGGGACACGGATGGCGGTGCTCACCTCCTGCATGCCTCCCCCTGTGCCGCGCCGCCCTGGAGCACCACCGCCTTCTGGACTGCTTTGAGGCCGTCTACACCACCGCTGAGCTGGGAATAGAAAAGCGGGACCCGGCTCTCTACTGTCTGGCGGCGGAACGGTCGGGCGTCCCTCCCCAGTCCTGCCTCCTCTTCGAAGATTCTCCCAGCTACTGTGCTGCGGCCAGGCAGGCTGGCTTCACTGTGGTAGGGGTCTTTGACCCCTTTTGCCCCCCGCTGGGGGAGATGGAGGCCCTGTGCCACCATCGCCTGGAACGATTTGCGGATGCCTCTCCCACCCTCTGGCAGATTCCATAATTTTGCTCTTTCCTGCCCCTGAAAATGTGTTAATGTTTTGTTAAGATCTTTCTTGACTTTTGCCCGATTCCGCACTATATATATTTCGAATCGGGCACTTTCTGTTTTAGACAAAGAAAGACCCTTATTTTTTGTGAAAATACCCGAGACCGCTCCCTCTTTCTGATCACATCTGCTCCGGTCTTTCGGAGCCTGAGGAGGCCCCTCTCATGATCCAAAGAAATTTCTGGCGCAATGTGCTCCCCTCCGTCATCGCCTTTGCCTTCTCCGGCGTCTACTCCATCGTGGACGGGATGTTCGTGGGCCAGGGCGTGGGCGATGCCGGGCTGGCCGCCATCAATGTGGCCTGGCCGGTCACCGCCCTGGTCCAGGCCCTAGGCACTGGGCTGGGTATGGCCGCCGCCGTGGTGCTGTCCGTGTGCATCGGCCGCCGGGACGCCGCGGAGGAGCACCGCGCCCTGGACTCCACTGCCGTGCTGCTCCTGCTGGCCGGCGTGCTGTCTACCGCCCTGCTCGCCCTGCTCTACCGCCCCCTGCTCCCTCTGCTGGGCGCGGAGGGCTCCGTCCTGGCCTATGCTGACAGCTACACCCGGGTCATCGTGCTGGGCTCGCTCTTCCAGGTGCTGGGCACCGGGCTGGTCCCCCTGCTGCGCACCTATGATGGGGCGGACGCCGCCATGTGCTCCATGACCGCCGGCTTCCTCACCAATGTGGTGCTGGATGCTCTGTTCATCTCCGTCTTCCGCTGGGGCACCGCCGGGGCCGCCGCTGCCACCGTCATCGCCCAGGGGTGTCCGCCGCCCTGGGGCTGGTCTATCTGTTCCGGGTGAAGCGGGTGTTCCGGGGTGAGCTTCCGTCTGAACCGGAGGACCGTTCTCCGCCTGCTTGCCACCTCCCTGTCCCCCTTCGGCCTGACCATGCTGAACACGGTCACGCTGGTGGTCATCAACCGGGGAGCGCTGGCCTACGGCGGCTCCCTGGCGGTGGCCTGCTATGCGGTCATGAGCTACGCCATCTGCATGGTCCACTTCATCATCCAGGGCATCGGGGACGGGGCGCAGCCCCTTCTCAGCCGGTATTACGGCGCCGGAGAACAGGAGGCGCTGGCTCAGGTCCGTACACTGACCTTCCGTTCCGCCCCCTGCCGCCGCCCTGCTCTGCGGCATCGCCCTCTTTCTGGGGCGGTCCGCCATCCCCCACCTGTTTGGGGCATCCAATGCCGCTACCCGGCTGTTCCAGGTGATCCTGCCCCTGTTCCTGCTCTATCTCCCGTTCATGTCGGTAGTGCGCATCCTGACCTCCTACTTCTGCGCCACCGAGCAGATCACCCGGGCCGACCTGCTGATCTACGGCCAGCCCGTTGTGCTGGTGGCCCTCTCCTGATCCTGCCCCGCACTGGGCTGGGGCTGTCCGGGGTCTGGCTGTCCGTCCCCTGACCCAGATCCTGCTGGCCGGCGCCGGGGTGCTGCTGCTGCACACCGCTCACGCCGGGACGAAGCCCATCCCCGCCGCCGCGCCCCAGCAGGCCGTCCCCTCCGTCTCTCTGTCTGTGTGACATGGATGCCCACGGGCCCTTATCCAAAAAACGGCTGCGCGCCCTCCTTTCGGGAGGGCGCGCAGCTATTTCTGTTTATTGCAAAGATTTCCACTCTGTCTGGATCAGCTCCGCCAGCTCCCCACTGGTCCCGCTCTCTCCGGCCAGGCGGTCCAAAATCGCGCCAAACGCCTCGGTCCCGCCGTACCAGGACACATCAGCGGAAGCCAAGTGTGTGCACAACAGCTCCCGCTCCTCCCGGCTGTCGATCAAAGCTAGGTAGGACAGCACGGTATCCGGGGCCTCCAGGAACCGGTGGTACAGCTGGTCAAAGCCGTTCTCCCCCGTAGACCCCGTCCGCCCCCAGGCAGTAGGCCGTCAGCTGGTCCAGGGGCATGCCGCTCAGATCCTCCAGCTCCTGATAGGTGATGCCGTAGGCGGAGGGATCGGTGGTCACGGTGCTCCATCCCGGTGCATCTCATCGGCATCCAGGCTCTCCCCGGCCGTTTCCGCGCCGCATCCAGCCAGAAGGGCCAGGCAGAGCGCCGCCGTCAGCGTCCTGGCCGTCCTTTTATTTCGGTCCACAGCCGCTCCTCCTCATATCTTCTCCATGTGGGCGGCAGCGGATTTGAGCATCAGCCGCTTGGTACCCACGTTGTCGAAGGCGATCTCCACCAGAGCGTCGCCCCCATCTTCTGGATGGACAAAATCATCCCCTGACCGAAGGCTTTGTGGCGCACCATGTCCCCCTTCTGGAAGGTGGGCAGCGCCGCTGGTACTGCGGCGGCAGCCGGGCGGCAGCCCAGGGGGCGCTGGGGACGGCCGGCCGCGGGCGCGGCGGGATAGACGCCGCAGGTGCGCCCCCCCATGGCTCGGGTCAAACCGCCGTCGGAAGGCGGAGCCGGCCGCTGGGGCGCCTCGCTCCCCCGGGCCGCGTAGCCGCCGTAGCTCTGCTCCCCCGCTGGTATCCCCGTACCCGGAGGTGCGGCTGGGGATGCCCCCCAGTCCCCCACGCCCGGGTCCAGGAAGGTGCGGCCGGAGCGCTCCAGATGCTCCGTGGGGATCTCGTCCACAAAGCGGCTGGGACGGTTGGCGCTGGTGCGGCCGAACAGCATGCGCTGCTTGGCGCAGGTGAGATAGAGCCGCTCTTTGGCGCGGGTCATGGCCACATAGCACAGCCGCCGCTCCTCCTCCATCTCGTCGGTCTCGCCGATGGCCCGGATGCCGGGGAAGATGCCCTCCTCGGCCCCCACCAGAAATACCACGGGGAACTCCAGCCCCTTGGCCGAGTGCATGGTCATCATCACCACGCAGTCCTGATCGGGGTCGTGGGTGTCCAGGTCGGTGTACAGGGCGATCTCATCCAGGAAGCCCGCCAGGGAGGGCTCCTCCCCCGCATTCTCCAGATAGCCGTTGATGGAGGTCAGCAGCTCCCGCACGTTTTCCAGACGGGTCCGGTCCTCCACCGTGTTCTTGGCCTCCAGCATCACGGCGTAACCGGTGCGGGCGATGAGCTCCTCATAGAAGTCGGGCAGGGGCATGGTCTGGGCCTGCTGGGCCAGCTCCCCCATCATTCCGGAGAACTGGGCCAGCTTAGCCGCCGCCCGGTCCAGTTCGGGGTACATCCGCGCGTTGTCGATGACGGCAAAGAGGGACACCCCCTCCCGCCGGGCGATCTCCTGGGCGGTCTCCACCGTCTTGGCCCCGATGCCACGGGGAGGGTTGTTGATGATCCTAGTGAGGCGCAGGTCGTCCTCCGGGTTGTTCAGCACCGCCAGATAGGCGATCATATCCTTGACCTCCGCCCGGTCAAAGAACCGGGTGCCCCCGATGATGCGGTAGGGGATGCCGTTGCGCTTGCAGGCGTTCTCCAGCTGGTTGGACTGGGCGTTCATCCGATAGAGGATGGCGTGGTCCTTCCAGTGCCGGCCCTGGCTGTACCCCTCCAGAATACGGGCAGCTACATATTGGGCCTCGTCATTTTCGTTCATGGCGGTGTAGAGGCTGGAGCTTCTCCCCCCCCCCGCCCGGGTCCACAGCTCCTTGCCCTTGCGGCCCTGGTTGTTGCGGATGACGGCGTTGGAGGCCTCCAGAATGTGCCGGGTGGAGCGGTAGTTCTCCTCCAGCCGGATGACCCGGCAGCCCTGATACTGCTGCTCAAAGGACAGGATATTCTCGATGGTGGCTCCCCCGGAAACGATAGATGGACTGGTCGTCGTCCCCCACCACGCAGAAGTTCTCATAGCCTCCGGCCAGGGTGGAGGCCAGCAGATACTGCAGGTTGTTGGTGTCCTGGTACTCGTCGATCAGCACATAGCGGAATTTCCGCTGATAGAAGGCCCGCACGTCCTCGTGCTGCTGGAGCAGGCGGACCGTGTGGAGGATGATGTCGTCAAAGTCCAGGGCGCTGGCCTCCCACAGCCGGCGCTGGTACTCCACGTACACCTTGGCGATCTTGGTCAGGCGGAAATCCCCGCCCGCTCGCAGTCGGCCAGATACTCCTCCGCCAGCTTCATAGCGTCTTTGGCCCGGGAGATGTAGCCCAGCACGGACCGGGGCGGGAACTGCTTTTCGTCGATATTCAGGTCCTTCAGGCAGTCCTTCACCACCCGGAGAGAATCGTCAGAGTCGTAGATGGTGAAGGATGAGGCAAACCCCAGCTTATCGATGTCCCGCCGCAAAATACGCACACAGGCGGAGTGGAAGGTGGAGGCCCACACGTCCTCCCCGGCGGGGCCCAGCATCCGGGTCAGGCGGTCCTTCAGCTCCCCCGCGGCCTTGTTGGTAAAGGTGATGGCCAGCACGTTCCAGGGGCGGCGGGCTCCAGGCGGCACAGTGCCTCCTGCCGTGCCCTGTCTCCCCGCGCCGGAGGCAGCATACTCCTCCAGGAAGCGCAGGTCATCCTCCGTCACCCACTCCGGCACCTCGTCGCTGTCAGAGCCCCGGCCATAGCGCATCAGGTTGGCGATGCGGTTAATGAGCACGGTGGTCTTTCCGCTGCCCGCCCCGGCCAGCAGCAGCAGCGGCCCCTCGGTGGCCAGCACCGCCCTCTGCTGCTCTGGGTTCAGATGGGCGAACTCCCGGGCGATGGCCCCCGGCGGGCCTTAGCAAATCTCAGTTCCTGTTCTTGATCCAGCATATCTCTCTGTCCTCGGTTCTTCAGTTTCACAGTTAACTCCTATTGTACCGTAATCCAGGGGCAGGTCAACCGAAAACCCGGCCTTCCCTGAACCGAAGGGCGGCATCCGGTGGGATGCCGCCCCCTCTGAAATGGGACTCACTCCTCAGGCGGCTGGAACAGCCGCTCCATGGGCACCTGAAAGATCTGGGAGAGAGCCAGCACCTCCCGGTCACTGGCCTCCCGGCGCTGACCCTCCAGGGCGGAGAGGCTGGACTGCCCGATGTCAATCCCCTTCAGCTGGAGCTGCGCCAACAGGATTTTCTGTTTTATGTTCTTTTCCTTGCGAAGCGAAACCACATTTCTTCCAATACAATTCTTATCTCCATAGTCCCTCCTGACTCTCACGGGGGATACCTCCATTTTTATCTGGTAAACAGATTATATGGAGAATTCCCGTTGTTATTATCGGAAAAACAGATTATAATGGTGACGAGGTGATTTTAATGTCAGATAGTCAAACCAACTTTACCTTGACTGATCCCGCCATCGAGCCGATCGATCTGAACCGGATGGACGAGTTCCTCTTTTCAGCTATGCTGCGGGCCTCCATCCACCTCGGCGGCTCTCACGCCCCTCTTCAGCTGTCCAGGATGGTCAGAAAGTCGCTTTTGAAGCTCTCTCTTGAGAAGGATCTGACCTTTGACCTGGCTTATGCCAAAGAATTCACCCCCGTCTCCAAGCTATCCCCCTGGCGCTCCAGATCTACGAAATGCTTATCGCCTACACCGTCCAGATCGTCCGGAACGGCCGCTGCCCCGCTTCCATCCCAACGCCGATACAGGAAGAGACCCCCTGAACCGCGCAGTTTGAAATAGACAGCGCTCCCCACAGGGGCCCCGCCGCTCCTGTGGGGATCATTCTATCCTCCGCCTCTTCCAGCAGAGATCGCTCCCAAAAAGCCTTCTCCCGGGGAAGGTGATACGGCGCATGCCGCGACGGATGTGGGGCGGCTTTCCGCCGGGCCGCATCACAGCAGCAGGGGCGCACATGGTGCGCCCCTGCAAACTTCTTTTTTCAGTTTCCGGCCGGGCCCTTCTCTTGTCCGGCCAGCAGCAGCTCTCCGGCTCGGAAGATATCTCCCGCTCCCACGGTCAAAATCAGGTCCCCCGGCTGGGCCAGCTGGGCCAGCCGTTCCGCCACCTGCTCCACACCGGGGCAGAACTCCGCGCCGGGGATCTGTTCTGCCAGGTCCCGGGAGGAGATGCCCAGCTCGTTCTGCTCCCGCGCCGCGAAGATCTCCGCCAGGAGCACCTGGTCCGGCAGCTTCAGCACCTCCACAAAATCGGAAAACAGCTCGTGGGTCCTGGAATAGGTATGGGGCTGAAAAGCGCAGATCACCCGCCCATATCCCAGGCTCTGGGCCATGGTCAGCAGGGCCCGCAGCTCCTCAGGGTGGTGGGCGTAGTCGTCATAGACCTGCGCCCCCTGTATGTTCCTTTATGCTCAAAGCGGCGGCCCGCTCCCCGGAAGGCGCCCAGCCCCTCCCGGATGCCCCGCACCGGCACCCGCAGGGCCAGCGCGGCGGCGGCGGCGGCCAGGGCGTTGCGCACGTTGTGCTCCCCCGGCACCTGGGCTCCACCCGGGTCACCTTCTCCCCCGGAAGACGATGTCAAAGCTGGGGAAGCCGTTCACCCACTCCAGCCCGGCGGCGTGGACATCCCCCTCCTCCAGGCCGAAGGTGATCAGCGGACGCTCCAGCCCGGCCAGGGTCTCCATGGTGTTCTGGTCGTCCCGGTCGGCCACCACTACACCGGTGTCTGCCGGCACCAGCTCAGCGAAGCGGCGGAAGGAGTGCTCCACGTCCTCCAGGTCCTTGAAGAAATCCAGGTGGTCCGCATCCACATTCAGGATCACCGCCACGGTGGGGAAGAAGGAGAGGAAGGAGTTGCAGTACTCGCAGGACTCCAGGATGATGGTGTCCCCCTTCCCCACCCGGTGGCCGGAGCCGATGGCGGGCAGGGTGCCGCCGATCATCACCGTGGGGTCCAGGCCGGCGGCCATGATGATGTGGGTGCACATAGAGGTGGTGGTGGTCTTTCCGTGGGTCCCCGCCACACACACAGGGCGTTGTGGTAGTGCCGCATGATGGCTCCCCAGGCCTGCGCCCGCTCGTAGACGGGAATGCCCCGGGCGATGGCGCCGGCGATCTCCGGGTTGCCGTCATGGACGGCGGCGGTGCGGATGACGCAGTCCGCCCCCTCCACGCTCTCCGGCAGGTGGCCGATGGTCACCGGGACCCCCAGCGCCCGCAGGTGCTCCACCGCCCCGCTCTCGTGGGCGTCGGAGCCGGTGATGCGCACCCCGCCCCGTGGAGCACCTCTGCCAGCGGGGACATGGACACCCCTCCTATCCCCACCAGATGGGCGGTCCGCCCGGGCGGAATATAGTCATGTATCTCCAGGGTCATGTTTCAAGCACCTCTCCCCAGTTTTTCAAGATCCTGCGGCGTCTCCGCCGCGAACAGGGCCTATTATAATATGCGCTCCCCAAAATAGCAAGGTATCTCTTCCAATATAGGCAGATCCTCCCCATTTCATACCTCCGTCCCGGGAAAAAGCCTGGGGCGGACAGCCAGAAACGCCGCAGCTGCGGCGCGTTTCTGGGCTGAGGGGCATATCAGAGGATATCCAATCCGGAGATCGCATAGCCAAACATGCTGTTGTTGCGGACCAGGTCCACCGTGAAGCTGCACAGCACCGACTCATCCTCCAGGCTCACCAGGGCTCCGGCCACCTGGACACGGCCGCCGCCCAGCTCGGTGATCTCACCCAGGCGGGTCTCGGTCAGTCCGGCGTCGCCCCGGGCCAGACGGAAGGTGTCGTTCTGCCAGTCATAGCTCACCCGGCCGTTCATCTCCCGGGGCAGGGCGGGCAGTCCGTCGAGTTGGAGAACAGAGCGCCGGCGTAGTCGGCCACCGTCTCCGCGGGCAGGATCAGCATGTCATCGGTGAGCTCCGCCCGCTCGTCCATCTGGCCGCACAGGCTGAGCATATAGTACAGGCTGTTCCACAGGAACACGTCATCCTGGTCGTTGTAGGCCAGGCCCTGTTCCACCATGCAATCACCAGGGCGTTGACAGGGGCCACCATGGCATCCATGGTGCCGCTCTGGGCGGGCACGTCGCCGGGTATGAATTCCCCGGCAGCCGGGGCGGCGGGCGCTCCCTCTCCGACGGCATAGGCGATACCGCCCATGGGTACGATCAGGAGTGCGGCCATCATCAGCGCGATCATCCATTTCTTCATTGAGGGAACCTCCTTCCTTGTTGTGTATTCAGTATAGCATCTTCCGGCGGAGATATCCTATCGAATTCGTTACGAGAAGATGAAAATTTGGTTACAGAATTGCCCCGGCCCATGCCTCCGCCCTCCCTGAGCTTGTCTTTTTCCCCCGTTCTGGGATACAATGGTATCCCAAGTCTATGTTCCAGGCCCCTCAAATATACCTGCCGGGAGGTGCCCCATGAAAAATTTCCGCCCCGCCGCCGGCTCTGGCCGGCCGCCGCTCTGCTGTGCCTCCTGGCGCTCCCCTGCTCCTCCCCGCCTGTCCGGCGGCAGGAGCGCCCCCTGCCGCCCCCGCCCAGACGGCGGAGGAGGCCGACTTCTTTGTGCACCTTACCCTCTCCTCCACCCCCCCCCTGCCTGAACAGCCCGGAGGTCCTGACCCAGGTGCGGGAGATCCTGGGCTCTATGGTCCCGCTCTCCCCCGCTCCCCAGGAGCTGCCCGCGCCGGCGTCCTATCTCACCGCCTGGCGTGGGGAGGAGCAGGGGCACCTTCACCATCCACGCCCCCTCCGGGGAGGAGGACGTCCGCCCGGTCTCCTTCCAGGGGCGGACGGCACCCGCTCCTGCTGGCAGCTGCCCGCCGCCCAAGTCCGGGCCCTGGACGGCCTTCGGGGCGCGCAGCTGGACTATGAAGAGGCCCAGGCCGAACAGATCCGCGCCGCCATCCAGGCCCCCAGGCGTGGGTCTGCGGCCAGGTCCGGCGGTCAGACCCCGCCTTCGCCCGGGAGATGGAGCGCCTGTTCCAGCGGGACTTTCAGGACTCCTCCCTCTGGCTGTCAGAGTGGCTGGCCTATCAGTCCCAGGGAACGCTGGACCAGTGGTACGACCTGGAGCGTGCCCGCGCCCTGTCTCTGACCGGCCGGGACGGGGCGGTCTTCCGCTTTTCTCTGATCCCGTATCACGAAAACGCCTACCAGGTCCTGGCCCTCGCCGGTGAGGACGGGCAGGTGGTCCGCCTCCTGGCCCTTCTGCCCAACGACACCCTTGAGGAGCTGGACCTGCTCCTCGCCTCCCCGGATGCATGAATAAAAGCGGGCCCCGCACCGGTGGTGCGGGGCCCGCTTTGGCTTTTTACAGATTCTCGTCCAGCGCCTGGGTGAACACCGCGCCGGGCATCACGCCCACCTTGCGGTCGATCTCCTGCCGTTCTTGAAGAGGATCACGGTGGGGATGTTCATCACGCCATAGCGCATGGCCAGCTCCCCCTCCTCGTCCACGTTCACCTTGCCAATGACGGCCCGGCCCTCATACTCGTCGGCCAGTCCCTCGATCACTGGACCCAGCATACGGCAGGGGCCGCACCACTCCGCCCAGAAATCCACCAGCATCAGCGCGCCGCCGTTCAGTTCCTTCTCAAAGGTCTCTCTGGTAAAATGCTTCAATGACATTTTTGATCCTTCCCTTCTGTCTCATTGGTGTTCATTGCGTTTCCGGTCCACATACTCCGCCGCGCTCAGGCCCGCGGTGTGGCCCTCGCCCACCGCCTTGGCCACCTGGAGAGGGCCGCCGGTGCAGTCCCCCGCAGCGAACACGCCGGGCAGGCTGGTGGCCATCTCCCGGTCCACCGCAATGGCCCCGTTCCTCAGCTCCAGATCAGGGGAGCAGATCGGTGGGGGGGCCAGGGCGTCCCGAAGGATGAACACCCCTCGCAGGGCAGCTCCGCGCCGTCGGCCACCAGGGCGCTCACCCGGTCGGTCCCCCGCACCTCCAGCTTTCCGGCCCGGACAAATGGGATCTCCCGATCCAGCCCTTTGGGCTCCTGGGGAGACATAGACCACCTGACAGCCCAGGCTTTTCAGGTAGTTGGCCTCCTGGGGGCGTCCTTGCTCCGGCCCACCACTGTGACCGCCCGGCCCCGGTAGAGCATCCCGTCGCAGGTGGCGCAATAGCTCACCCCCCGGCCCAGCAGCTCCGCCTCCCCGGGTACTTGGCCAGCCGGGCCACCCCTGGCGCCAGCACCAGAGTGCGCCCCTGGAACACCTCGCTGCCCGCCGTGAGGGCAAACCCCTCCCAGGCCATCACCGCCACCACCCGGCCGGTGTGGAACTCCACCCCCACCCGCTGGGCATGGGCGCTGAAGTGCTCCATCAGTTCCCGTCCGTTGACCCCGGGCAGCCCCAGATAGTTGTCGATCCGCTCCGCCCGGGCCAGGGGCTCTCCTGCCAGGGATTGCCCACCACCAGGACGCTCTTGTCCCGTCCCCGGGCGGCCACAGCCGCCGCCAGGCCCGCCGGGCCGCTGCCCACTACCAGCACATCGTAGTTCAAGGCCGCGCCTCCTCTCCGCCTCCGGGTGCTCTCCCGGACCTGTGTTCTGGTTTGTTTTATTATACCTGCCTTTTGTCAAAAAGGCAACGCTTTTCCGCGGCGCGCCAGGCCGGTCCCGCCCGCTTTTCTCCGAACTGAACGGAGCTGTCTCCTCTCTTCCCCTCTTTTTCTGTATGTTCCCCGGTTTTCTCCCATTTACGTGGAATCGGTTGATTATTCCTCTGAAATATGGTATAAAATTAGAGTTAAGTTTACGCAAGAGGAGGACCCGATATGTCCGACGAAACCATTATTTCCACTCAGAGCAGGGAAGGCCCCGCCCCCAGCCAGAATTTCATCCATGAATTTATCGCGGAGGACATTGCCCCCGGCGGCCAATTCGCCGGGATGACGGTCCACACCCGCTTTCCGCCGGAGCCGAACGGGTATCTGCACATCGGCCACTGCAAGGCGCTGACGATCGATTTCGGCACGGCCGAAAAATTCGGCGGCCTGTGCAACCTGCGCATGGACGATACCAACCCCACGAAGGAGGACACCGAGTACGTCGACGCCATCCAGCAGGATATCCACTGGCTGGGCTTTGACTGGGGCGACCGCTTTTTCTACGGCTCCGATTACTTTGAAAAGACTTACGAGCTGGCTGTGGGCCTAATCAAGAAGGGCCTGGCCTATGTTTGTGAGCTCACCCCCGAGCAGTTCCGGAAGTACCGGGGCGATGTGACCACCCCCGCCCGCTCCCCCTGGCGGGACCGCCCCATCGAGGAGAACCTGGACCTGTTTGAGCGGATGAAGAACGGCGAGTTCCCCGAGGGCAGGTTGACCCCTGCGGGCCAAGATCGACCTGGAGAGCGGCAACTTCAACATGCGCGACCCCGTCATCTACCGCATCCGCTACATCAACCATCACCGGCAGGGCACCAAGTGGTGCATCTTCCCTATGTACGACTTTGCCCACCCCATTCAGGATGCCCTGGAGGGCATCACCCACTCCCTGTGCTCCCTGGAGTACGAGGACCACCGGCCCCTGTACGACTGGGTCATCAAAAACACCGACGTGCCCAACAAAGCCCCGGCAGATCGAGTTTGCCCGCCTGAACATCGACTATACCGTCATGTCCAAGCGGAAGCTCCGCAAGCTGGTGGAGGAGCACTACGTTTCCGGCTGGGACGATCCCCCGGCATGCCCACCCTGTGCGGCCTGCGCCGACGGGGCTACACCGCCGCCTCCATCCGCAATTTCTGCGACCGCATCGGCGTGGCGAAGGCCACCTCCACCGTGGAGTATGCCTTTTTGGAGCACTGCCTGCGGGAGGATCTGAACGTCTCCGCCCAGCGGACCATGGCGGTGCTGCATCCGGTCAAGCTGACCATCACCAACTACCCCGAGGGTCAGAGCGAGACCCTGGAGGTGGAGAACAACCCCAACGATCCCGGCGCCGGCACCCGCACAGTCTCCTTCTCCCGTCACCTGTATCTGAGTCCGATGACTTTCTGGAGACCCCGGTGCCCAAGTACAAGCGCCTCTTCCCCGGCGGCCCCGAGTGCCGCCTGAAGGGGGCCTATCTCATCACCTGCACCGGCTGCGTCAAGGACGAGGCGGGCAACGTTGTGGAGAGTGCTGGCCGAGTATGACCCCGACTCCCGGGGAGGGAGACCCCGCCGACGGCCGAAAGGTGAAGGGGGCCACCATCACTGGGTGGACGCCGCCACCGCCCTGGACGCGGAGGTGCGGCTGTACGACAATCTGTTCTCCGACCCCGAGCCCGACGCAGGCGACAAGAATTTCCTGGACTGCCTGAACCCCAGCTCCCTGGAGGTGCTGGAGGGCTGCAAACTGGAGGCCTCTCTGGCCGTGCCTACTCGACGGGACACCGGATCCCGTTCACCTCCACCGCCTCCAGATCCTCCAGATCCGGGGGGCTTCCCGCAGGAACCAGTTCAGGATCAGCAGACCGTCCTCTCCCGCGTTGGCACAGTAGTCGGGCCGTCCTTCTTTCTGAAAGACATGCTCCTGCTCCAGCTCCCAGGCCGTCCCATCCCGGTAGAGCAGCCGGATCTCCGGGGCCTCCCGGAGCACTTCGAGGTTGACGGGATTTCCCTCGGCAGGCACAGCCGTCTGGGCGGAGATCAGCGCCGGGCTGACTCTCACCTGCCGGATCTCCCCGTCCCCGGTACCCGGACCACCCGCTCCTCCAGCACCTCCTCCGCCGGGATAGTCAGCAGAGTGCCGCCGGGCACGTCATCGGCAGAGGGGACCCCGTCCACCGCCCTGGAAAAGTAGAGAAGGAGCTTGGGGTCTTCCACCTGACTCATGTCCTCCTCCACGCTGACGGTAAAGACCTGATAGGTGCTCCCCCGCTTCTCTCCCTCCAGCACTTCCTCCCAGCCGAGGTTTCCTCCCAGATCCTGCCCATTCCGGCTGGGCTCCACAAAGGAGGAGAAGGGGGACTCCTTCGGGCCCGCCTCTCCCTGGATCAGCTTCCAGTAGAAGGGAGGCGTTTCCGCCGCCTCTTCTCCGTTTGGGGCGGTCAGCCGGTAGACCACGGTACAGCTGTGGCTGGTAAAGGTGACGCCCTGGATCTCCACCATCCGTCCTCCAGGCGGACCGTCTCTCCCACCTCCTGATAGAAGGGGATCAACTGTCCCGCGTTTTCCCCCAGCAGCCGGTCCAGCGCGGCGAAACCGCCCATGCCCCAGGCCATGCCGGTCCCCAGGACCAGACACAGGCATACAGCCGCCAGGACCGGTCCTCTTCTCCTCCTCGGCCGCTCCGCCGCCCGGGCCCTGACCCTGGTCTCCAGGCAGGCCAGCTCCGCCAGGGACGGGCCGGCCGGCCTCCTCTTCCATTCTCTGGTATTCCTCCATGCGCTCCATCTTCAGACCTCCTCACTCAATTCCAGCTTCAACAGCTTCAGCGCCTTTTTCTCCCGTGTGTGGACCGTGCTCCTCGGCATCCGCAGCAGCTCTGCCGTCTCCCGCAAAGTACAGTCGAAGAAATAGCGCAGAAGGATCACTGCTCTCAGCTGCTCCGGCAGTGCCTGGACCGCCGCCCTCAGAGGCAGGTGGTCCGGGTCCTCCCAGGCCTGCTCCGGCAGCTGGTCCACCGCCTGTTCCCGGTCCTGCCGTTTTTTCTCCCGGCTGCACTCGTTGAGCAGGATGCGGGTGAGCCAGGTGGTGAAATATTCCGGGTGGCGCAGTCTCCCGCAGGCCCTCCAGCCCCGGAACACCGCCTCGTCCACCACGTCCATGGCCGCGCTGTCATCGGACAGCCACATCCGCGCGATGCGCCACAGCCGTTCCCGGCACTGTTCCACCCCCTGCCAGTACTCCTGGTCGTTCACGCTGCTCCCCTTTCTGCCTATTAGACCCTCAGGGAGCCCCTTTGTCCAGGGGAGTACAAAATTTTTAAAAAGTCCCGGCCTGACGCATTTGCGCCAGGCCGGGACTTTTTATGCACACTTTTTCTGTTGGTTCAGCCAACAACAAAGGTCAGGGTGTACGTCGCCTTGGTGCTCCCGTCGGGTCCGGTGACCTCGATGGTGGTCTTGCCAGAGGCGGGCACGCTCACCGGGCAGCGGCTGGAGACCGACTTCCCGTTGACCTTCAGGTCCTTGATCCGGTTGGACATGGCCACGGGCGTAAAGGTAACAGTGCTCTGAAGGGCCCCCACCTTTACCTCGTAGTCATACTCATAGGGCACGAACTTGTTGGGGATGGCGTACTTCAGACGGCCGTCCTCCAGCTTGTCGTCCACAGTGTCGAAGCCGGTCTTGTACTTGAAGTCGTGGCCCACCAGGGTGGCATCCTTGAAATAAATGTTGCTGAGATGGGCGTTAGTCCTGTAGTCAAAATACAGCCCATCTTCCGGCTGTGCGTTCTCACCGGTGCGATCGATCTCAAGACGATAGTAGGTCTTACCGTCATAAACGCCCTTATACTGAGCATGGATGTGCTTGCCGCTCTGAGTCAGGCCAGTCCAGTTCAGCGTCTCATACTCGTTGCCGTCCTGAGCCATCAGAGTGCCGTCGCCGCGGCGGTTATCAGTCAAAGCTGCGCCGCCAAAGTCCACAAACTTCTGGAGGCACTGCTCCCACATGGTCAGGTAGTCGCCGCCCATTCCGATGCGGTTGTGGCCGGTGTACAGCTCCTGACCTGAGCGCCGTCCTTGGTATAGATGTCCATCAGCTGCTGGTGCAGTGACAGGAGCAGATCCTGCTTCACACCGGTAGCACCGGTATTGTCTGCCACCCAGTAGCGGTTGACGGCGTAGATGTCGGAGGAGAAGAGCAGACCGTTGGCCCGGTCATAGATCAGGATGGATGCGTCCTCATGGCCGGGAAGATGAACTACCTCGAACTTACAGTTGCCCAGATCGAAGACATAGCCCTCATCAATCAGGTGCACCTTGTCTCCGGTGTAGCTTCCGGTCCTCTCTGTATCGACCACCGCATTGGCGCTGGTGTACTTCTTGTTGTACTCCTGGATGCTCCAATCCCCGCCGGCAGGGCCGACGCGGTCACACATGTAAATGTCCATCCCCTGCTCATAAGCATAAGGCATGGCACCGGAGTGATCGCCGTGGTTGTGGCCCAGCACGAAGACAAAGGGCTTGGTCGCCACTTCCTTCACCCGGTCGATCAGTGAGATATTTGTATTGGTAGGCATCAGGCCGTCATACAGAATGCCCATCTTGCTGCCCTCGATATAGTAGGCCGCTGCCTGGAAGTTGTCGAAGTAGCGGTAGACCGCGGGGAAGTTTTCCCCCGGCGTCATGCAGCTTGTCAAAGGCAAAGTCGTGCCACGCGGGACGCTCGATCCGCCACATGAACTTGGTGACAGGGCTGTCCTCCATGCCGGGCTTGGTGGCATAGCACTCCACGTCCACGATAAGCCAAGTCGCGTCGTAAGGCAGGTCTTTGTTGTTGTTCAGGCCAAAGCAGGGGTCAGTGGAGTAGCCGGGGATATAGTCATACCAGTCGCTCCAGCCGGTGCCCACGTACACGCCCACGCCGCGGTCCTGGACAAACAGGCCGTTCAGCTCGGGGTGGGAGTACTTGTCCACCTTACAGCGCCAATGGACCACGGCATCCTGGGTGGAGGTGAACCACTCGGGACGGACACGGACGAACTTCCGGTTGCTCACCGGCATGGCCCACACGGGGGCAGACCACGCGCCTGTCAATGGATTCGATGATGATGCGTGCCTCGGTGTCGGTGATGCCATCGGTGGGATTCAGGGTGGTGTTGCTGCGGCCCCGCATAAAGTTGCGGCCCACCAGGATATTCAGAGCGTCATAGCAGTTCTTGTCGATCTTGTTGGTGTCATCGAACTTGGAGATGTAATCGGCACCCAGCTTGGACATCTTGAAAGCGCTGACCAGGATCACAGCCGCGTCCTCCCGGGTCATCTCGGACATGGGATAGAAGCAGTCCTCGGGGGAGGTGGCGGTGAGCACGCCCATATCCAGGGCGGACTCGATGGCTTTCACATAGTCATTGTCGCCAGTGACATCATAGAAGTTGCGCAACCGCTCCGTGGTCATGACCTCGCCCTTGTCATTGATGTCCGTGCCGTCGTCCATCACGGCGTTGTAGTGGGGCCAGCCGAAATATTTGGCCAGGCGGATCATAAAGTCGCCCCGGGTCATGGGGTGATCCACCTCGATGGCGTGGGCTCCGGCGGTCTGGCCGGTGTGCAGGGTCACGGCATAGGTGGTGCTCCCCAATGTCCAGGAGATCTCCACATCGTAGCCGCCCACGCCGTCCCGCATGATGGTGGTTCCGTCCGGGTCCACAGAGACCAGGTGCTTATTGGTGGTACGCCAGGTGCCCTCGCTCTGCACCTTGCCGTCCTTCACCGCCACCAGCTTGATGGGCTGGACAAACTCCAGAGTATAGGTCTTGCTCTTCATGTTCTCAGCCACGCCATCGATATAGATGCCGTCGCCCTGCTTGCCGACCTGCTGCTTGGTGGTGGTGTCCGCCGCGGAAGCCGCGGTGATGATCCCGCCGGGCAGAATGGTGGCGATCCCCAGGCCCGCAGCCCCGATGGCCAGACCCTTTACAAAGTCTCGGCGGGTAATGCCGCTGCTCTGCACGTTCTCCTTTTTACCACTCACTTTGTATTCCTCCTCATTTCTCAATTTGCAATATCACTCCGGGCGGGGCGCGTCCCTCAATGCTTCACGCTCTGTCTCCGCCGTCCCGGTGGTTGCACACGCTCAATCTAGATCTTCCTCCTGCTCTGCCAGCTTGCGGCGGAACAGGATCTTGCACAGGATGATGCTGGCGTAGAACAGAATCATCAGCGGGATGGCCACCAGGACCTGGGATGTCACGTCAGGCGGCGTGATGACGGCGGCCACGATCAGGATGATCAGCACTACATATTTAAAGTTCTTCTGCAGCGTCTTGGGCTTGACCAGCCCCACGCCGGTGAGGCCACCAGCACAATGGGGGTCTCGAAGATCACGCCGAAGATCAGCATGGTGGAAATGACATAGCTGACATACTCCTGCACTGACACCATGGCAGTCACAGTCCCGGAGGTATTCAGCCGTGCAAAAAAGCCCAGCAGGATGGGCAGCACGATGGTGAAAGCGAACAGGGCACCCAGGCAGAACAGCAGCAACCCCACCGTGATGATCAGGTTGAAGCCCATCTGTTCCGCCCGCTTCAGCCCCGGCTGGAGGAAGCGCCAGATGTGATAGATGATGACAGGGATGATGATCACCACGCCCCCCACCAGGGAGATCCGCACGTAGGTCATCATCAGCTCAGCCGGTGCAATGTACACAAAGGAGAAGTTCTCTCCCCGGGAGAGCAACAGGTTGGTGAACCACTCCGCCTGGCTCAGGCAGAGTGCCACCCCCACCAGAAAGCAGACCGCGCAGATGGTCAGCCGGCGGCGCAGCTCATTCAGGTGGGCCAGCAGGGACATCCTGCCCCCTGGGGCACGTCATCCTCCAGCTCGTCCGTCTCCTCTCCGTATTCCTCCCGTTCCTTCCGATCCGTTTCAGCGCCCGGACCGTCCTTCGCTCTGGTTTTTCTTCTTGTCCTGCTCTAATGTGGCGCGGCTCATGGATGGGCTCAGGACTCTTTGCTGTCGTGCTTCTCTTCAGCCTTCTCCGCGGCGGCGCTGCTCCGCTTAAAGTTTCCAATGGTCTGCCCAATGGCCTTGCCCAGCTTCGGCAGCTTGGTGGGCCCGAAGATCAGCAGAGCCACCGCTAGGATCAGCAGTATCTCCACAGTACCAAATTTTCCAAACATTACAATCCGCTCTCCTTTATTCTTGACAATTTCTGCCGCCGGAACTGCTCAGCCCTCCTTGGCCTGCTCCGGCTGCTCCACTTCTTCGGCAGGCTCCGCCTGCTCTGCTTCTTCGGCGGGCTCCTCTACAGGCTCCGCCTCCTGCTCGTTCTCCGTCTGCTTCTGAGACTTCTCCTCCTGCTTCTTTCCGGACTTTTCTCCTCTTCCTCTTCCTCCAGCAGTTCGTCCCAGTTGTTGCTGTCTGCATAGTGACGCAGTGTTCCCACCGCCTTGCCCGCCATCTTGCCCAGCGCGGGCAGCTTCGACGGGCCGAAGATGATCAGCGCCACCACGAGCACGACGATCAGCTCTCCTGTTCCGATATGCATCGTTCAACTTCCTCCCTTCCTCATCCCGCTCAGCCCATTGTCAGAGCGGCTGATGCGCTTTCATTTTTGTGAATGTCCCATAAAACTTCGTCCGACATTCATTCTGCCCGAAGTGGCCTATTTTTGAGCTGTTTTACAAAAAAAATATCTAATTTATTCATTATTTGTGTTTATTTTTTCATTGTTTTAAAAGGATTTCTGGTAGAGTCATTTCCGGCTCATCTGACCACGCATTCCGCTAAGAGCTGATCAGTCTTTCCGGATGTAACTGAACTTCAGCTGATCAATAAGTTTTCAACGTGTTATAGTTCTTTCGTAGTCATCAAATGATTGCGAAAGGAGGCATAACTATGCAAGACTACAACACGATTATCGGCTCCATCCAGATGCGTTTGAATGGATGCCAGACCAGGTCCGTTATGGACCGTTACAAGATTGGCTCAGGTACATTAAATCTGATCATGAGCCGATACCATGCCAACGGAATCCCAATCGAGGAACTCCGAATGATGGCACCTAAGGAAGTTGAGAACCTTTTCTATCCGCAGAAAAATCTACAGAGGAAAGATATCCCTCTTCCAGATTTCCAGTATTACTATGACAGAATCCATGCACCAGGGAGCCGCATGAACATTTCGTTCTGTTGGCTGGATTATAAAGAAAAGAATCCTGATGGTTATGAGAAGTCACAGTTTTACGAATACTTCAACCGATTCATAGCAGAAAACTATGGTGGCCAGAAGGTATCAATGGCTGTAAACCGAATCCCGGGTGAAAAGATGTATATCGACTGGGTTGGCGATCAGCCGGAACTTTTAACAGATACCGAAACGGGCGAGATCAAAAAGTCCATATCTTTGCGACCACTCTCGGAGTCAGCAGTCTGATCTATGCAGAAGCTTTTCCAAATGAGAAGCTCCCATGTTTTATAGAAGGCTGTGCCCATGCTGTTTCATTTTATGGTGCTGTTACGAAATACTTTGTGCCCGATAACCTGCGAACTGCTGTAACCAAGCACACAAAGGATGAACTTATCCTGCAGTCTACATTTGCAGATCTGGAAGATTTCTATGAAACTATAGTTCTTCCACCACCCGCTAGAAAGCCGAAAGGCAAGCCTACAGTTGAAAATCATGTACGTTATCTTGAAATACACCTGGTTGAGAAACTGAAAGAAAAGATATATGTATCATTTGAAGACCTGAATGCTGAAATCAAAAAAAATAGTAGCAGTCCTCAATAAACGATCTTTTCAAGGCAAGGACTTCTCAAGACAGGATGCTTTCGAAAAGTATGACAAACCATGTATGAAACCACTGCCAGGCGGATGTTACACGGCTTGCGACTATAAAGCGGTCCTAAAAGTTCCCAACAACTACCACATCGAGTATGACGGCCACTACTACTCCGTATTGTACTCTTACTGTGGCAAGCCTGCAATCCTGAAGGCAACCGCTTCAGAGATCAGGATCTGTGATCAGTATAATCGGCTGATCTGTACACATAAGCGGTCTTATAGAGAGTTTCCGCTGTATATCACGGTAGATGAACATATGCCGCCAGAACACCTTTATTACAAAGAAGTCAATTCAAAGGATGGTAATTATTACCGCCGCTGGGCTTCTGCCATTGGTCCTGCGATGTCAGAACTGATTGACAGACTCCTTAAATCATCAAAACATGAAGAGCAGTCCTATAATGCCTGTGCAGGTATCCTGCATAAAGTAAAAACAATCCCAAAAGGTGCTGCTGAAGAAGTTGCCCGTAAATGTATAGAGATCAATTCCTGTAAGTATTTTTACCTTCAAGCAGATGCTGAAAAAAGATGGATGTGAAGGAACTCCCCGAGCATTCACCAGGAACACTGCCCAATCATGAAAATATCAGAGGAAAGGACTACTATAAGTAAGGGTGACGTACTATGGCATACAGATTAAAAGACTATCTTTATAACGATAAACTCACAAAGGAACAGAACATACTCATGGATCGGCTGTATAAACTTCGCATGTCCGGTATGGCTGAAGCATTTGAAAAGCAGCTGCTGGAACCAAACACAGGTCTCGAACCATTTGAAGTCCGCTTTGCTGCTATTGTAAA
>VOFC01001329.1_pt1 | contig 96167 bp, 130 predicted proteins | sample 5384161 | NCBI WGS metagenome assembly VOFC01 (sample SAMN12384722, study PRJNA508395) | human gut metagenome | isolation source: healthy gut B | host: Homo sapiens | reverse complement strand
AAAAGGGGCTTGTTTTTGAGGACGGCTTTGAAAATGCCGAGGGATTCGGAGATAACTGGACTGCCTCAGGAAGGCATAACGCTTTCATCTGCACGTGTTCATGACGGTACGCAGGCGATGGTTTTGAATAACTTCTCCAACAGCGCGGCGCAAATATAAAATACACGGGCGAGCAGAAAATGGGCAATTATGCGTATTCATTCTGGTTCTATGATCCATACCAGGAGGGCTGACTTCGGCGTCAAAAAGGCAGCTCAGGTTGTTCTTTGTAGATCTTTTTACCGGTACAAACGCCGACGAAAGCGACATTACCCAAAAAAGCCATGTTCGGTTGTAAAAACATGATGCATACTACGGAAATTATATCATGGCAAATACCCAGACAAGCGGCATCAGCAGAACGCAATTTTCATTATATTAATAGTATTATGTTGTTGCTGTGGCGGAAATAACGGCTGTTGCTAATAGAAACTAATCCATAATTTTCTCGCTCATTCACCTTTTCGCCCATTATGGACGGGGGATTTTGGGCGAAATACTTAAAAAAGCTAAGTAGTATTTTATAACCACTTAGCTTTTACCATTTAAAAATTAGTTAAATCTATATACAAATCACTGCTTTTATGTTCTGTGCTTTTTACTTTCTTTATATTTCCTTTATAAAATTCAATTATATCAATTCTATCTCCTTCTAAATATAAAACACCATTTTGTATATCTTCTAGCACCTCATAGCCTTGTAATTTTTTGCATTCAATTTCTCTTTTTTCTTGTTTTTCTTTTCCCATTTTTATATTATATTTTGATAAAAAATATGTTGTCATTACATTTTTTATTATGCCTGACCTGAATTTTATATATGAATTTATTTTTTCATTTCTTATAGAAAAGCACTTGCCATGCCAAAACACTTTAGATTGCTTATTATGTTCGTTAAAATAATCAAAAAAGTACTGTGAAAATACTGATATTATTTCATTTGATGTATTCCACTTTTCTTTATCTAAATCACTTATTACCACTAGTGGATCTGTAAAAATAAAACTTATTTCATCTGAGCCCAATATTGCTAAACATTTATATTTTCTAGTAAAAAATTCAGCTGTTTTCTCTAAAGTATTTCTAAAATTTCCTTCATAATTGTTCAGCAAATCATATTTTTTATTTTTTGTAACATCTTTTCCATCTAATCGTATAACTAATGGATTTTTAAAACTCACTCTCATGCTATACTTGCTCTGTATTTGAAAGAAATAACTATTCCACATTTAATTTCTCCTTCTAATTAACATCATAAGAGAGCACAATTGCTCTCTTAATTTTTACATACAATAACCAATATAAAATTGGGTCTATAATATAATTCGTGGATATGTTCCAACACATAAATTGTATGCTTATTTATTTTATCATAAAACAAATAATTTAACAATAATGATTTCATTATATAGTTTCATTCCGAAAAAATTAAATTAGCAATAAAATTTAATTTCATCTGTCTGTTGAGTTTCTTTCCACTTTGCTATAATTCTAAAATAGTTTAACTCAATAATCTCAAATAATCGACTTAAATCTTGATTTGAAATACGACTTGGATTACTTGCCAATATACATTTACCATTTTTAGTTAACCAAATTTTAGTAGAATTTTTAGATGGCTTTCCCTTTGAAACATGGACATGAATAGGTTCATTGAGCTCATTTGACCAAAAATAAACTTTGTATCCGCATTATTTCTAATAAACTAGGCAAGTTTAAGACCTCCTTCACGTGCATATTTAAAAAACAAATTAGCCCCTCTCTCAACTATTTGCTTAAATTCTTCTACTTCTTCATCTGAATAATTTCCTTCTCTTTCTATTATTTTATAGCTTGGGAGTTCAAAAACAACAGTATCAAATCCATGTTCAGTAGGTCTTTCAAAAGAAACTCTAATATACTCTTCACCATTATCTTTCTTTCTGATATCAGAAAAAACAACCTCAGTTTCATCTGGATATTTACATAGCGTATATACCATATTTTCACTCTCCTTTTATTTATTTTTACAATATTATTATATCATTTAAAATCTAGAAAAACTACTATTTTAATAAAATTTGTATATATAATTTATTAATATTTTTATATTTCCTGTCTGTATATTGATATATCACATATAACCAATAGTTATGTAAAAAAATAAACCCTTACAGTCTCAATAGAAAGACGTAAAAGTTTGTTTTTCCCTACTTTGGTTGGGCTGGCTAGATTCGAACTAGCGCATGCATGAGTCAAAGTCATGTGCCTTACCGCTTGGCTACAGCCCAATATATTATTTTATATGGGGTGGAATGTGGGACTCGAACCCACGGTCTCCAGTGCCACAAACTGGCGCGTTAACCAACTACGCTAAATCCACCATTGAATACTGCATTTAATTGCAATAACCAAATGCAGTATCTATTTTACCTCATAAAGTATATGTTTGTCAACAATTAATTCTTATTTTTTTAATTTTTTTAAAATTTCTTATTTTTATTTTAATAAATTACCACTTTATTCTTCTACAGCCCAAATTATAAGTCTTCCTTTTGAGTTATCTGTACATGTTTGTAGCGAAATTTCTCTTTTTCCATTTGTTTCTCTCATTATAAAGTCGCCATCATCAGGAGATGTTTCATAAATGTTATAAATATTATATTTTAATTTTGTACCAGAATTATCTGTAATATACACTTTATCTCCTAATTTTAATTTATCATTATTTCCAAAGAAAGAGCCATTTCTGTAGTTGTGACCTGATATAACTGTATTTCCAGGTTGATTTAAGCCATTAGCACTATATAAAATTGCAACTGCAGCTTCTATAGATGATGGAGTTACTTTTTCTAGAATTGGATATTCCAAATTTATTGCTGGTATTTGTATCTTTCCATCTACATTATATCCTTTATATTGAACCCTCTTTGTTGCATTCCCTCCTGTAGTATTTGTATTAGTCGTTACATTTTCTACTGTTGGTAAATCTATATCTGGAAGTTCGACATTTTCTACTGTGTCGTTTCTTGCAATAGAATTTAGTTTTGTATCAAAGTCATCAAGTGCTTTTGAGGTATCTTTATCTATTGTCTTTTTTCTATATACATCATAACCTAAAAATCCCAATAAAATTAAAACAGCTATTACAACAATTCCTAATATTATAGTTAATATTTTTCCATATTTTCCTTCGCTCATCTCTTCCTCCTATAGTATAAAATCATATTACATCTATTATACCATATTTTATCCTTTTTGCCTATAATTTTGTCGTTTTTTATAAATTTATCTATATCTACTTTTTATATTGCCATTCTATTAATTTCTTTTTGTCATTTTTATTACAATAACTAAACAATCTTTGTCCCATTTTTCCACCTGCTAATATATGAAAATGCAAATGCATAACTTCTTGTCCTGCATCTTTTCCACAATTTGTTATAACTCTAAATCCATTTTGGTCTATTCCAAGCTGTTTGGCAATTTTGTTTATTGCCAAAAATATATTAGATGCAATTTCTTTATTTTCTTCATTTATTTCTAGCACATTTTCAATATGTTGCTTTGGTACAACTAAAATATGAATTGGTGCTGCTGGATTTATATCCTTAAATGCTAGCACGTTTTCATCTTCATATATCTTTGTTGAAGGAATTTCTCCTTTAATAATTTTACAAAAAATACAATCTTCCATACTCTTCTCCTTTTTCGCCCAATAGGGACGCCCTTTTGGGGACGTTACATATTGATTATAAATTTTTCCGAGTCTTTTATAACATTTCGCCCAAAAAGGGGCGTCCCTATTGGGCGAAATTGTTATTCAAGTATTGCCTTTATTCTTCTAACTCCAGCTGAGCTTGCCTCTTCTTTCTTTATTTTAAAGTGTCCTAATTCTGAAGTATTTTTTACGTGAGGACCTCCGCATAGTTCTTTTGATACTGTTTCTTTATCATTTCCAATTGAATAAACTGTAACTATGTCTGGATACTTTTCTATAAACATGCATTCTGCTCCTGATTTTATTGCATCGTCTTTCTTCATTTCTTCGCATTTTACATCTAAGCCTTGTGCTATCCAGTCATTTACTAAATCTTCTACTTTCTTCTTCTCGTCATCTGTAAGCTTGTGGTCACAGCTGAAGTCGAATCTCATTCTTTCTGGTGTTATGTTTGAGCCTTTTTGATGTACATCTTTTCCAAGTATTACTTTTAATGCTGCATTTAGTAAGTGTGTAGCTGTGTGATATCTTACTTCTTGTTCACCTGTTCCAGCAAGTCCACCCTTGAATTTTTGCTCACTACCCATTCTAGATTTTTCTTGGTGCTCTTTGAATAGTTTGTCAAATTCTGTTGTATCAACTTTTAATCCTGCTTCTCTTGCTAAATCCTGAGTAACTTCTGGTGGGAATCCATAAGTTTCATATAAAGTAAATAGGTCTTGTCCTGAAATTGTGTATTTTCCTTCATTTTTCATTCTATTTACTATCTTGTTGAATTCTCTTTCTCCACGTTCAAGAGTTTTCTCAAATTTGTCTTTTTTCTTCTATTATTACGCTCTTAATTTTATTGCTATTTTGATGTAGTTCAGGATACATTTCTTTTAAAGTATCTATATTTAAATCGATTAATTCTCCTAATTCATTTAAATTAATTTGTAGTTTTCTTAAATGTCTTACCATTCTACGGATTAATCTTCTTAAAATATATCCTCTATCAACATTGCTTGAAGTCCACCATCTTGAATTATCATCATACTAGAACGTAAGTGTTCGAAACAATTCTTCCGCTCTCTATGCTATCATTTTCTCCGGCTAATTCTTGTAATTTATCCATTACTGGTTTGAATAATTCTGTATCAAATGGAGTTTCTTTTCCTTGTAATAACATATTCATTCTCTCTAGTCCAAGTCCTGTATCAACATTGTGTTGTTTTAATTTTGTGTATTTTCCATCTTTTGTCTTGAAGAATTCCATAAATACGTTATTCCAAATTTCAACATATTTACCACATCCACAAGATGGGTTACAATTTTCTGAGCATTTTGGCTTTCCTGTATCATAAAACATTTCTGTATCTGGTCCACAAGGCCCTTCTTCTCCGGCAATCCACCAGTTATCATCTTTTCCAAAATAATAGATTCTATCTTCTGGAATTCCTGCTTTCTTCCAGCAAGAAGCTGTAACTTCATCTCTTTGGCAGTCTTTGTCTCCAGCAAAGCATGTTACAGATAATTTTTCTACTGGTATTCCTAGTTCTTTTGTTAAGAACTCAAAACTCATTGCTATTGATTCTTCTTTAAAATAATCTCCTAGAGACCAGTTTCCAAGCATTTCGAAATATGTTAAGTGTCTGTTATCTCCAACTTCATCGATATCGTTTGTACGTAAGCATTTTTGGAAATCTGTTAAACGTGTTCCCTCTGGGTGCTTTTCTCCTAATAAATATGGTACTAATGGTTGCATTCCAGCAGTTGTGAATAATACAGATGGATCATTCTCTGGTATTAATGGTGCACTTGGAATTACAGCATGTCCATGTCTCTTGAAAAAATCTAAATATTTATTTCTTATTTCTATAGCCTTCATATAGTTTCCTCTTTTCAAATTTTCTTATATAATTTTACCATTTAATCTCAATTTGTCAATTAAAACCTTGTAAATTTGGTTATAAATGATTATTTTATAAATCCTCAACATGTCACTCCTGGTCGGAGCTCCTTCGGACTCGTCAAAGAAGCGAGCTTCCAGTTTCGTTTTAAAAATAATCATTTATTCACCTAATTTAAGACAAAATTCCTATTAGCTCTCTTGTTTCATCATTGTTTTCTTTAATTTTTACATCTAAAATTTTATTTACAAATTTATCTGATTGTTCTTCCTCACCCGCGACTTTTACCATCATATAATTTGTCGTATGTCCTTTAAAAAAGCCATCTTCAAATTCTTCAAATAATACTTTTACAGTTTTACCTATATAACTTTTGTTGTGTTTATTTTCCGTACTATTTGATAATTCTATTAATTTATTGCTTCTTTCTTCTTTTTTATTTCCGTCTATCTGGTTTGGCATTTTTTCTGCAACTGTTCCTCTTCTTGGAGAATATTTAAAAACATGTAATCTGTAAAAATCTATCTCTTTCAAAAATTCGTATGTTTTTGCAAACTCTTCGTCTGTTTCTCCTGGGAATCCCACTATTACATCTGTTGTAAAGCTTGCCTCTGGATAATATTTTCTAAGTGTCGCAACTGCATCTCTATAAATTTGTGTTGTATATTTTCTATTCATTCTCTTTAAAGTTTCGTCGCATCCACTCTGTAAAGATAAATGAAAATGGTCACAAATTTTATCTAATTTAGATAATCTTGTTGCAAATTCTTCATCTACAATAGTTGGTTCTAATGAGCTAAGTCTTATTCTATCTATACCATCAATTTTGTTTATAGCCTCTAACAAATCTATTAATCTTATTTTTTTTAGAAGTATTTTCATTATCAAAATCTTTACCATAAGAAGCAACATGTATTCCTGTTATTACAACTTCTTTTTATTTTCCTCTTTTTACAATCTTTTCAATTTCAGAAACAACACTTTCAATCTTTCTACTTCTTATTCTTCCTCTTGCATATGGAATTATGCAGTATGAGCAAAACATATTACATCCATCTTGTACTTTTACAACTGCTCTATTTTTTTCCGTATATGTAACATCGCCAAAGTCTAAAAATTCTTTTTGTTTTGATACATCGTCTATTTCAGCTTCTGGCTTCTCTTGTCCTGTTCGGCCATTTCTTCCATATAGTTTTCTACAATTTGTACAATTTCATTCTTCTCATTTATGCCTAAAATTATATCTATTTCTGAATTTGCTCTAACTCATTTTTTGCAACTTGCGCATAACAGCCACACACAACTAAAACAGCAAAAGGATTTATCTCTTTAACTCTTCTAAGCATCTGTCTAGATTTTCTTTCTGCCATATTGGTAACAGTACACGTATTTATTACATAAATATCTGCTTTTTGTGTATTCTCGACTATTTCATAATTATTCTTTATAAATTGCTGTTCCATCGCATTTGTTTCATATTGGTTTACTTTACAACCTAGAGTATAAAAACTGACTGTTTTCTTCATTTAAAGTTCATTCCTTACAATATATTTAGGTTTTATTTTGTCTCCTATAGACATTACATTTCTTACGAAATCAATTACTTGTCTATTTTAGCACGTTTCGGTAAAAATGGCAATAACAATATTATGTTTCTCTGCCATATTGTACAAGAACAAATCTGGAAATTTTCAATTTTCTATCCTTCCCCTCCCATTTATATTTCTCTATAAAATTAAAATTTTTTCATGTGCATTATTTTATATAATATATTTTTCTGAAAAGTAATTAAAATTAAATTTTACAAATCTTGCTAATTTTTCTTCATTTTAATTTTTATTTTTTTTACACTCACGGCAATAAATATATAAAAATGTTTAATATTTTTATTTTGATGCATACTAATATTGTTATTAAACTTTATTTACCTTATTATTATTTCTTTACTCATAGGTTTCTGTAAAGTTAAAGGTTTACATGTTATTATTTTATATATTTTAAAGGTATATTAACGTAGTTTATGCCTTATGAAAGGAACGTGACAAATTATGGCAGTAGATTATTGTATTATTGGATCAAGATTAAAACAAGCTAGAATTAAAGCTGGTTTAACTCAGCAAGAATTAGCAGAACAAACTAACCTTTCAGTTGCTTTTATTAGTAGAATTGAAAGAGGTAGTTCTCATATAAATTTAAAAAGATTAAGTGAATTTTGTACTATATTAAATGTTTCAGAAGGTTACATTTTAAGTGGTGTTTCTGATAAAAATGAGAAATATTTATATAACGAGTTTAACGATATATTAAAGAAATGTTCTCCAGAAAAACAAAAACTAATTTATAAACTTTCTCAAGTAATAGCTGAAGAAGATGAAACATATAAATCAAAAAAATAACACAATAACTGAGAACAGCTTTTTATATTTTATTTTGTGTATTCGTTAACCCGTCATATAACGACGGGTTGTATTTTTAGCTATAACTATCTATAACATTTTGTTCTCTCTACTTTTTTATTTTACGAAAAAAAAACAGGTTAATCTTTTTAATTTCTATTTCACTATTTTCATCATAAATTTCCAAAATTTTTATTGATAATTATACCTCATTATGCTAATATTAATACTGAAATATTTAACTATTTCATATTATCTTATAGGAGGGATATTTATATGGATTTTAAGCAATGGAATACTTTTAATAAAGGAGAATGGACACATGAAATCGACGTTAGAGATTTCATTCAAAAGAACTATACTCCATACACAGGAGACGAAAGTTTCTTATCTGGTGCTACAGAAAGAACTTTAAAATTATGGGATAAAGTTCTTAAATTATATGAAAAAGAGAAAGAAAACGGCGTTCTAGATGTTGATACAAAAACTCCTTCTGGAATTAATAGATATGAGGCTGGATACTTAGACAAAGATTTAGAGGAAATAGTTGGTTTCCAAACAGATGCCCCATTAAAAAGAGCTATAATGCCAAATGGTGGAATTAGAATTGTAGAAAAATCTTGCGAATCTTATGGTTACAAGGTTGATGACGAGGTTGAATATATTTATCACAATTTAAGAAAAACACACAATGACGGTGTTTTCGATGTTTACACACCAGACATTCGTATTGCAAGAACACATCACCTATTAACTGGTTTACCAGATGGATATGGACGTGGACGTATTATTGGAGATTACAGACGTGTTCCACTATATGGTGTTGATGTTTTAATTGATGAAAAGAAAGACGAGCTTAATATTCTAAATGTTGACGAATTTACTGAAGAAGTTATTCGTAACAGAGAAGAAATTGCTGAGCAAATTAATGCTTTACAAGACTTAAAGAAAATGGCTGAAAAATATGGATTTGATATTTCTGTTCCAGCATCAAATGCAAAAGAGGCAGTTCAATGGTTGTACTTTGCTTATTTAGGCGCTGTAAAAGATCAAAATGGTGCTGCTATGTCTTTAGGAAGAACATCTACTTTCTTAGACATCTATTTTGAAAGAGATTTAAAAGCAGGATTAATTACAGAAGAAGAAGTTCAAGAGCTTATGGACCAATTCGTTATGAAGCTTAGAATGGTACGTTTCTTAAGAGCCCCAGAATACAATGAATTATTCTCTGGAGACCCAGTTTGGGTAACAGAAAGTATTGGCGGTATGAGTATTGATGGAAGAACTATGGTTACTAAAAACTCATTTAGAGTTCTTCATACTCTAGAAAACTTAGGAGCTGCTCCAGAGCCAAACTTAACTGTTTTATGGTCAGTTAATCTGCCAAAAGCATTCAAAGATTACTGCGCAAAAATCTCAATTGCAACATCATCTATTCAATACGAAAACGATGATTTAATGAGAATTACTTTAGGTGATGATTACGGAATTGCTTGCTGTGTTTCTGCAATGAAAATTGGTAAACAAATGCAATTTTTCGGTGCAAGAGCTAACCTTGCAAAAGCCTTACTTTACGCTATTAACGGTGGTAGAGATGAAAATACTGGAAAACAAGTTACACCAATGTTTGCTCCTATCACATCAGAATACTTAAATTATGATGAGGTAATGGCAAAATTTGACCAAATGATGGATTATGTTGCAAAAATCTACATGAAAGCATTAAATGCAATTCATTATATGCATGATGATAAATATTCTTATGAAGCTTTAGAATTTGCATTACATGATAGAAATATAATCCGTACAATGGCTTGCGGTATAGCTGGTTTATCAGTTGCAGTTGACTCATTATCTGCAATAAAATATGCAAAAGTTAAAGGTCATAAGAGACGAAACTGGTCTTGCAACAGATTACCAAATTGAAGGAGACTTCCCTAAATACGGAAATGATGATGACAGAGTTGATGAAATAGCTGTAAACTTGGTAAAAACATTTATGAAGAAGCTAGAAGGACACATCACATACAGAAACTCTATACCAACACAATCAATATTAACAATTACATCTAACGTAGTTTATGGTAAAGCAACTGGAAATACTCCAGATGGAAGAAGAGCCGGAGCACCATTCGGACCTGGTGCAAACCCACTACATGGAAGAGATTCATCTGGCGCATTAGCTGTAATGAATACAATAGCAAAACTTCCATACGAGTACTCAGAAGACGGAATTTCTTTCACATTCTCCATAACTCCTGGAACACTGGGAAAAGATTCAGAAACAAAAAAAACAACTTAGTAAGCATGTTAGACGGATATTTCAAACAAACAGGACATCATATTAACGTAAACGTATTCGATAGAGCCTTATTACTAGACGCTATGGATCACCCAGAAAAATATCCACAACTTACAATTCGTGTTTCTGGTTATGCTGTAAACTTTGTTAAATTAACAAGAGAACAACAATTAGACGTTGTAAACAGAACTATTCACGAGAGAATTTAGTTTTTAGGGGCGCTACTTGAAAAAAGCAGAGCCCCTTTAAAAAAAATTTGTATTATTTAAGTTATTACAATTACATAAATTTGCATGCTTTTATTAATAAGATTTTTATAACTTTATATTGTTATTCTAAAAAACTTTAACATATAGTTTCTTATTAATATAACTTAAATAGTACAGAAAAAAAGGAGATTATCAATATGAATTTAGAAGATATAACCTGCCCTATTCACTCATTCGAAATTCGGCGCAGTTGACGGTCCTGGAATTAGATATGTTATTTTTACACAAGGTTGTAATCTAAAATGCAAATACTGTCAAAATAGAGATACCTGGTGTCATCAAGGTGGAACAAAATATTCTGTAAAAAGAAGTTTTAGATAAAATATTAAGATATAAAAATTATATAATTCCATCTGGCGGTGGAGTTACAGTAAGTGGTGGCGAGCCTTTGCTACATTTAGAATTCTTAAAAGCACTATTTACAGAGCTAAAAAAAGAAGGTATTTCAACAGCAGTAGATACCTCTGGAGTATTTTATTTAACACCTGGAATAAAAGAAGTTATTGAATTAACAGATTTGTTTTTGCTTGATATAAAATGCATAAATGATGAAATTTGCAGAGATTTAACTGGCGTTTCTAACCAAAAAGAATTAGAATTTGCTAGATACTTGAGCGAAAACGGAAAACACATGTGGATTAGGCAAGTTTTAGTACCAGGTTACACAGATAAAGAAGAAGATTTGATAAAATTAAAAGAGTTCTTGGCTACTTTAAAAACAGTTGATAAAGTTGAAATACTTCCCTACCACGATATGGGTAGATTCAAGTGGGAACAACTTGGGCTAGAATATCCATTAGATGGTGTGAGAACAGCTAATAATGAAGATGTGGAAAGAGCAAAAAAGATTCTTGGAATATAATTTATTAACCGAGAAAACCCCATTTTCGCAAAATTAAACATGTCTCCCTTGATCGCGCTAAAGCGCTCGTTCCAGTTTAATTTTGCGAAAATGGGGTTTTCTCGGTTTTTTTATTATTATTTTTCAGTATTTTTTTCAAAATCAAACATGTCTCCATTGGTCGCGCTGAAGTGCTTGCTCCAGTTTGATTTTTTAAAAGAAGTTTTTTGCAGTTTTTATTATATTTTTCAGTATTTTTATATTCAAAATCAAATGTGTCTCCATTGGTCGCGCTGAAGTGCTCGCTCCATCTTGATTTCATAAAAAGAATTTTTACTGTTTTTGAATTGCTATATTATAAAATCTATTATTAGTCCTACTATTATTCCAACTAACATTAGTAATCCTGTTATTTTAAGATTTTCTTTTATGTTTTTGTTTGATTTAAATAGTACTAGTATTCCTATTCCAGAGCCTACTAGAAGTCCTGCTATCATTGAGCCAAAGCTTATTAAGTTTGATAAATACAATTCTGTTATTATTACAGAACCTGCACAGTTTGGTATTAGCCCAAATATTGAAGATACTAGTATTCCGAGTACTGGCACACCTGCAATAGCTTTTTCTATTGTTTCTTCTCCAATAAAATGAATTAGAGTATTTATTGCAAATGTAATTATTGTTATAAATATAAAAATATTAATTGTATGTTTTAATGCAGATTTGAATATTCCATGCTCACAATCACAGTGGTCATGTTCACACATATGCCCTACTGCTTCTTCTGGCTCTACTTTTTTAGTTTTTCCTATTACATTTATTACTAAATCTATTATAAAACCTGCTATAATTCCAACAACCAATTTAATTGCTAGTATTTTTAAAATCAAACCTGCTGGGGCTGCTTCTGAAATTAATATTGGCAACATTTCATCAGAGGTAGATAAAAACACTGCAATTAATGTTCCCATAGTTATAATCTTACCTGCATATAAATTAGCTGCAGCAGCAGAAAAACCGCATTGTGGAAATATTCCTATAATTCCACCCCATAAAGGTCCTAACTTGCCAGATTTTTTTACTATATCTTTCGTTTTATTTCCAGTCTTATGCTCCAAATATTCCATAAGCAAATATGCCAAAAATAAAAAAGGTAACAATTTGATTGAATCAAATAATGTATCTTTTATAACATCTATCATATCTTTCACCTATTCTTTTCTTAAATTTTCTTTGTTTTTTACTACTTTTTTATATTAGCACATTTTGTTAAAATAATCAACATAATAAGTGAGCATTTTTTTTACACTTTAGGATTTTGTTAATTGAAAAGTAAATTTTGTTTAATAAAAATAGCACAAATACATATAATTATATCTGCACTATCTCTATTATTTTAATATTTTTTTATACTAACTATGTATTTTATATCTTTCGCTATAGCGAAAACTTCCTATTTTTTCTCATTTAGTATTGCTTTTACATCTTCAACTTTTAATTCAACTATTTTAGCTATTTGTTCTATCGGTAAATTAGCTTCTTTCATTTTTCTTACAACCTCATGAGTTTTTTCCGTTTTTCCAATATTCTTTTCTTTTTTCAATGCCTCTTTTGCTTCCTTTAACTCTTTTTTTCATTTGCAATCGGTCTGCTATTTCAAGTGTTCTATTTAATGCCTTTCTTCTTAGTATATCATCTTGGCTTATTCTTTCCAACTCTTCCTTTGCTTCTTTAATATCCTTATTTTCTTCCATTATACGAGCTACCTCCTCTTTTTCTGGATTATCTAGAAAAAGCATCCATTGCAATACTTCGTCATTTGGTGTTTTTTGGTATGCTTTTACTACCTTCGGTATCTCTATTATAATTATTTCAAAGTAATCTGTCAATTATCTACTTTCATTTTTAAAATAGCCTCTAGCATTGCTTGTGTTATCCTTGGTTTTTCTCTCGAAAATAATGCTTTAAACACTATATCATTCTTTGGTTGTAATATGCTTTTTCTTTTCATTTGGCATATGTAAACCTCCTTAAATTTGCATAGCAAAACTGCTATACTTAAATTTAGTTATTAAAAATTTAACTATAATATATTTAGTTTATGTTTGGAATATATTCTAATAAGAATTTAAATAATTAATTGGTTAAAAAAATTGATTAGTTCGTTTTCATGAACTTTAAAAAATAATTTAGAATTTTGCCTTCCGCAAAATATGTATCGTATAAAAATTGTATTGTCCATTTCAGAAATATAATAGATAATTCTATATTTTTCACAGATTCTTTCTCGAAACTGCTTGTCTGAAAATTCTGGGACATTTCTACCAATATACGGCGAATCCTGTAAATCATAAATTGTATCATATATTTTATTGACTATTCTATTTGCATAATTAGAAGAAATATTATATGAATAATCATATATATCTGTAATTGCAGACTTTGCATCATCCGATATTATTATTTGCATGCTTTTCCTCCAATTCATTAATGTGTTGTCTTAATTCTTCTAATGTGCAAATTCTACCATTTTTTATATCTTCTTCACTTTCTTGTAATTTGGCATAGAAAAATAAGTCATAAATAATATCATATAGAGTATTTTCTTGTGCATTTACTTTATTTAAAGATTTTATCAAAAATTCCATTTGCTTTGCCTCCTTTTAATTTAAATCTTATTTTCAAATATTTCTTTAAGATTTTCATAATTAAAATGTTTATCAGTCCCCGGAATAATAGTAGTTTCATCTTCTCCATACCTTTTCATATATTCCACCATAAGCTTAAACACCATTTCTGTTGGTTTTAATCCATCAAAATAATCATCTGGTACAGAATTAACAATATCTATCATTCTTTGTTTTACATCTGGCATATCTTCAACTCCCATCTTAAAATTTATACATAATATACCATAAAATTAAATTCATTATATATCTTTCGCTATAGTGAAAGATTACTATTTTTTCTCATTTAGTATTGCTTTTACATCTTCTTCTTTTAATTCTACTACTTTTGCAATTTGTTCTATAGATATATTAAGTTCATATAACTTTTTTATTACAGCCTTTTTTTCTTTTTCTATTCCAATTTTCTCTCCTGTTACCATTCCATCTGATAAGCCTTTTTCTCTTGCTTCTTTTGCCTCTTTCTTTAACTGTAATTGGTCTGCTATTTCAAGTGTTCTATTTAATGCCTTTCTTCTTAGTATATCATCTTGGCTTATTCTTTCTAACTCTTCCTTTGCTTCTTTAATATCCTTATTTTCTTCCATTATGCGAACTACCTCCTCTTTTTCTGGATTATCTAGAAAAAGCATCCATTGCAATACTTCGTCATTTGGTGTTTTTTTGTATGCTTTTACTACTTTTGGTATCTCTATTATAATTATTTCAAAGTAATCTGTCAATTATCTACTTTCATCTTTAAAATAGCCTCTAACATTGCTTGTGTTATCCTTGGTTTTCCTCTTGAAAATAATGCTTTAAACACTACATCATTCTTTGGTTGTAATATGCTTTTCTCTTTATTTGGCATATGTAAGCCTCCTTAATTTTGTACAACAAAAATTGCTATACTTAAATTTAGTTATTAAAAGTTTACTCGATTTGTATGTAAAATATTTTGCCAGAATGGCTAATTGAGAAAATCAATAGATTTGATACAAAATATAAGATAAAAAACTTTTAAGAAATAACCTTTTTTATTATATCTAAACTATGCCTAAAGTCAAGAAAAATCATTCATCAAAAATCGACAAATTTTACGCTTTCTTAAATTCACAAAAAAGACTAGCTCGTAATAATCTTATTAGTATTAGAAGCTCACTCAGGACTCTCGGCTTTGCCAAGACTCAGAACGTCCTACCTTCTCTACATGTTATATTTCTGCTTCTCAGTTTAGGGTAAAGACATCCCTGTTTCTAATTTACCTCTCTGGGCTCTGTTTTTAGCTATGCTCAAATTCGAGTATCCAGGGCTCAGGTCTACCAAAGTGTGACACGAAACCCTATATAGTAGTAGGCACTGGACGTATAGTAGTTATTGCGTTTGGCTGCTGGACTGCCCGAGCCAGTGTCGTAAACATCGCCCCCTCGCTGAGCACAAGGAAGACTATCTCTATCAGTCTTCTCTAAAGTCCACTCATATACATTTCCAGCTATATCATATATATTTTGTACTGAAAAACTACTATCTGCGCCTGTTGTTAATAATATCTCTGAGTCTGCATCTTTTTTGAATGGATTTGGACATGCTGTAAATGTCCTTCCATAATCTGTTGAATACTTTGCATTTGCATTTTTTATTGTCCATAAATTATTTTTATATTTTCCTATTGTTGTACTATTTGATGTTAATGTACTATCCGCTATATTTCCTTTATTGTGCATAAATGCTAGCACTAAATCCCATTGCACTCCAAACATTAAACTACTTGTTTTTGTTCCTGAATTTACATTACTTGCTAAATTTTGTGCTTGTGTTCTTGTTACCCATATATATGGATATGCATCTGCTTTTGATACTGGTGTTGGCATTCCTTCTATTGTATATTTTCCGTCTGAATTTGTTGGTCCATAGAGAGTTCTATTTTCTACAATTCCTGCTTCATATCTTCCTACATAAAATCCGCCATTTTCATATACACTTTTTAACATATCATTTTTTAGTGTTTTATACTCAGCTTCAGTTAACCAACCCTCATTATTTGTATCAGCATACCATGTATCTGAAAAATCATCTGTTGTTCCATAGGTACTTGTATAATTTTTTAAATCTGTTTCTATACTTCTATAATCTGCATCTGTAAATGTTGTTTTTCCAAGCCCTGTTGTTTTATAAACTGCTGTTGTTCTTGGTACTACTACCCACACATATTCATTTCCATTCGAATCAGCAATTATAAGTCCTGTATCTACGCTTGTACTTGTATCATAATGAAAATCATCACTTGGTAAATATGGAACTGTCTCTGGTTCTGTCTTTCCTCCAGCTCCACCATTTCCGCTACCACTTCCAGTACTTCCATTTATTTTTTCTTCTAACTGCTGTGCTAGTTCGTTCATTCCAATCAAATCATTTTGGGTGGCTTCTGCAGATTTCCTTTGGGCTTCTTTTGCTTTTGTTATTATTCCATTATCGCCTAAAACTAAGTTAATACTCACTCCTGCAAGAATTAACAAAACTACTATTGTAACGACTAACGCAACTAGGGTTATACCCTTATTATTTTTCATATTGTTTTCCTCCTCGTATAATAGTTTTATAAAATTTATTTTCATAAATTATAAACATATTACTTTTTATTACTTATGTACTTTTTATTATTTTCAACTATTTCTTATGTTTTTATTCATATACTTCATATTTTGTTTATTTTTCTTTTTAAAATTTCTTATTTTAAGAATTTTGTTTTTAGTTGAATTTAATTTTTAATTTTTTTGCTTAATTGTATTTCTATAAATTCAATTAAGTGCTTTTTTCTATAAAATTTACTTTTCGTACATACATCTACCACGTATATATTTCTGTTGCATTAATCGTATTTATTTCTATATACGTTATAGATATAAATACTTCACCTAGATGAAGTCATTATTTTCACACCAGTGCAATAGTTTTTTATTATTTTTTCAAATTTGTCGCTTTCTGTCGAATTGCATTATTTTTTATTTTCTTTCTTGGTCTATTTTTTCCTTTTTATAATATATTTATTACTAGATTTTATTTAGGGGTGTTGTTTTGGTTAGCGTAAGTACTTCTTCTAAAAATGTTAAAACACGTTTTGCTGTTTTTTCTATAAAAAAATATATTCTGCCTGCTACATTTGTTTTGTTTGTTATTGGACTTGTTACCTTTTCTAATAGCAATCTAACTGCTGCAAAATCTGGTTTAAAGCTGTGGGCTAATAATGTTGTACCAAGCCTCTTCCCTTTTTTTATTGCAACTAATCTTTTATCTCACACTAATATAATAAATTATATTAGCAAGAAATGTAACAAATTTATGCGACCTATTTTCAATGTGCCCGGAGAATCTGCATATGCTTTTGTTTTAGGGCTTATTAGTGGCTACCCTATGGGTGCTAAAATTGTTACAGATTTGCGCACCAACAATAATTGCACTAAAGATGAAGGAGAACGAATGCTTTGTTTTACAAATAATTCTGGTCCTCTCTTTATAATTGGAACAGTACGGAATTTCTATGTTTTCCAATTCTAATATTGGCTTGCTTTTATTTATTACACATACACTCTCAGCTATAACTGTTGGAATTTTATTAGGACAATTAGCACGTTTAAAGCATAAATTAAAAAATAATATTTTTGAACACTCGTATAATTCATCAACTAATGAATTGTGTACATTTAACAATTTAGGAAGCATACTTTCTAATGCAATACTAGAATCTAGCAAAACAATTATAATGATTGGTGGGTTTGTAGTAATCTTTTCTGTAATAATTTCTATTTTAGGAAACAGCAAAATTTTAGAAATATTTTCATACTTATTATACATACCATTAAAGCTCTTAAATATAGATTTATCATTTGCAAAACCAATCATCTCTGGAATTATAGAACTTACTAATGGAGTATTGCTTGTAAGCTCAGTTACAAGTAAAGCCCTTTCTTCAAATATTATTATTTGTGCATTTTTACTCGGGTTTGGCGGAATATCAGTATTACTGCAGGTTTTAAGCATAACATCAAAATCAGATTTATCTATAAAAAAATACATTTACGGAAAATTTTTACAAGGAATTATTGCAGCAATTTACACATATATTTTTATAAACCTAATACCAGTGTTTTTCTTAAACTTGTAATTACTTTATTGCTTATTATGTCTATTACTCTACATTATTACTTAGTCACTAAAAAATAACTAACTACAACCTTCGTTTGGTAAAAATACATCTATTTTAATATTAACTTGAGTATATCTTTTTCTTATTGGTTTATGGGTAAAACCTTAAAAAACCTAAATACATTATAAGGAATTAATTCTATGGATAAGAATGTTGACTATAATTATTACGGAATGCCTCCATTTTCTGGGCCAAACATGTACGACATGAACGCAGACCCAACAATGGACTCAAATGCTATGTTTAATCCACTTATGCAATACGAGCAAGCCTACATGTATTATCGTTATTTGAGTATGCAAATGGAATACAAAATAAAATGCAAGGAATATGAAAAATTAACATCTAAATCTGATTTTTCGCGAGATTCTGGAAGAAAAGTAGAATAATTATTGATTTAAGCCAAATTATATGATATAATGTATGTGGGATAATTTTAATTAACGAATCGGAGGTGTGCCTCTTAACACTATAGTTAAGAGCAAATTGTAATGGAAAAAACTAGAAACTCAGTAATAGATTTATTTAAAAATTTTGGTCTTGCAATTAGCAAATTAGTAAATGATGGCGAAGTTGATGATGTGGAATTAACTGGCGAACTTGCAAAAGATCCTATGGAAGCTTTAAAAGAATATGAAGCTTCTGTTAAATCTGTAAAAGAACCGGTACAAGCTAAAACTAAAGCTAGAACTCAAAATCGCGAAAAAGTACAAACACGCGAGGCATCTGCTGTAAAGCGTACAACAAGAGCTACTACTAGAAAAGAACCAACAGTAAAAATTGTAGACGATGACGAACGCGAAATGTAATATTCTAAGCATAAAAAATTTATATATTTATTGAAATTTAATAAGAGTATTTATAAAAATGCATGCAGATATTTATTAAAAATTGTTTTAAAAATTAAAAATATTGTGTTATAATTCACAGGCAAAAAATTGTATGCATTTTTTATATTTTTGCTTGACAAAATACTCTTTTCCCTTTATAATAATATCTGTTGTAAGAAATGGCGACGTAGCTCAGTTGGCTAGAGCAAACGGTTCATACCCGTTAGGTCAGCGGTTCGAATCCACTCGTCGCTACCATAAATTAAAACTGTAATTTGAATATTACAGTTCTTTTATTTTTTATAGCATTTTTGTGGATTCGAAAAGGAGGAATAGAAAAGCGTCCTGTGGACGGTTTTCCCGACGCGGCTCGCCGAATCCACTCGTCGCTACCATGAATTAAATTTAGTATTTGACATATAATAAAAAAAGTGCTATTATAATTATAGCAATTGCAAAAAATTTTTTCACGAAGTAACTAAAAAATACTAGGTTCCGCAAAAACCTAGTATTTTTGTGTGCTAATCCTTATTATCATTTACAATAATGTAAATAATGACTAAAACTAGCAATTTTATTAAATTTTTCACAAAGTAACCTCCTTCCTGCCACTAAGCAAGTCGGCATATATACTATAAAATATTTTATAATGTTTGTCAATTAATTTTTACATATAAGTTTATTTTATAAAACAACTTTGCCCAGAAAGAACATCTATAAAAGATGAACTTTCTGGACAATTTTTTACATTTTTTCTCCGTCTCCAAAATGCACATTAATTCATATAATCTTTTAATTTTTTGCTTCTGCTTGGATGACGTAGTTTTCTTAATGCTTTTGCTTCTATTTGTCTTATTCTTTCTCTTGTTACATGAAATTCTTTTCCTACTTCTTCTAGTGTTCTAGATTTTCCGTCTTCCAGTCCAAATCTTAGTTTTAATACTTTTGCTTCCCTTGGAGTTAGTGTTTTCATTACTTCTTCTAGTTGTTCTCTTAATAATGTATATGCAGCTGCATCTTGTGGTGCTGGGCTGTCATCGTCTTGTATGAAGTCTCCTAAGTGGCTATCGTCTTCTTCTCCAATTGGAGTTTCTAAAGATACTGGATCTTGTGCTATTTTTTGTATTTCTGTTACTTTTTCAACTGGTATTTCCATCTCAGCTGCTATTTCTTCTGGGGTTGGTTCTCTACCTAATTGTTGTAATAAGTGTCTTGATGTACGTATTAATTTGTTTATTGTTTCCACCATGTGTACTGGTATTCTTATTGTTCTTGCTTGGTCTGCTATTGCTCTTGTTATAGCTTGTCTAATCCACCATGTTGCATATGTGCTAAATTTGTATCCTTTTGTATAATCGAATTTTTCAACAGCTTTTATTAATCCCATGTTTCCTTCTTGGATTAAATCTAAGAATAACATTCCTCTTCCAACATATTTTTTTGCTATACTTACAACAAGTCTTAGGTTAGATTCTGCAAGTTTTTGTTTTGCAGCTTCGTCTCCTGCTAATACTTTTTTTGCAAGTTCAAGTTCTTCATCATATGATAAAAGTGGAATTCTTCCTATTTCTCTTAAATACATTCTAACTGGGTCATCTATATTGATACCTTCCATACTTGCTAGGTCTATGTCTTCTACTTTTATATCTTCTACAGCTTCTAGTTCATCTATGTCTGGCTCTTCTAAGTCTAAATCGTCTTCTTTTAAAACACTTACACCCATATCTTCAAATGCATCAAATACTTTATCTATTTGCTCAGTATTTGCATCATCTAATTCACTTGCAAGCTCGCCATATGTTATTTTCCCTTTTTCTTTTGCCTTTTTTATTATATTATTTAATTTTTCTTCTGGTGTAACATCTTTTTTTTATCTTTATGCTCAACTGTCTTTTCTACTTTGCTTTGTACTTTTTCGTTTTCATTTTCTTTCTTCATTACAATATAACCTCCCTATTTTATTTTGGCTAATTGGATAATTACCTCGTTGAGTTGAGCTTCCAGATTAGCTACTTCTTCTTTTGTTAAATTGCTGTTGTCTATTTTACCTAATATTTCATTTCTTCTTTGTAATAATAACTCTTTTCTATATGCTACAAGCACATCTTCTATGCATTTATCTACATCTGTTATTTCGAAATCCGACGACATTATTCCAGACAAATAATTAACTGTAATTTCGTCTTCGAATAAATCTAATATATTTTCTATATTAATATTACCTTTTTTCGTGTTCTTCATACAGTTTATTTATTATTGCCTTATTTCTTTCTATTTTGATTACATTATTATCAATGAGTTTTTTCAGTCTTTCGAAACTTTTGTCTGGGTAGTTTATTAATAGATATATAACTAAGCTTTCTAATCTTTTTGTTTTTACGTCTACAGGTTGTTCATCTTGTTGAATTGATACATTTTTTACAGGAACTACCTTTTTTTCAAGCTTTTGTTCTGTTCTTGAATTTGCATATAATAGCTTATTTATCTCTGCATAAATTGCGTCTTTTGATACTTTATATTCAAGAGAAATTTTGTCTACATATACTTCTCTCTCCATGCTATTTTCGACTTTTGCAACAATTTTTGCAACTTCGTTTAAGAATTTAATTTTATCATTTACATTGTCTAAATCTAGGCTTTTCTTTAGCATTTTTACTTTAAATTCAACTAAAGAAATTGCCTTGTTTACATACATTTGGAATCTTTCTGGTCCGTATTTTACAACAAATTCATCTGGATCTTTTGCACCTTCTATTTGCAATATTCGTATGTCGCATCCTAAATTTTGAAGTATTTCCAAACCTCTTAAAGTGGCAGCTTGTCCAGCTCCATCAGCATCATAACCAATTATTACTTTTTCACAACTTCTTCTTAATAATCTGCCTTGTGCTTCTGTTAATGCTGTTCCTAAAGACGCCACTGCATTATGTATTCCTCTTTGATGGAGTGATACAGCATCCATGTACCCTTCTACCATTATTATTGTCTTTGAATTGTACTTTCTTGCAATATTAAACGCAAAAAGATGCCTTCCTTTACTGTAAACAATATCTTCTGGAGAATTTATGTACTTAGGTTTACTATCATCTAATACCCTTCCCCCAAAAGCAATTACTCTTTCATGGGTATCAAATATAGGAAACATCAACCTGTTTCTAAACCTATCTATAAATTTTCCGTCTGGATTTTTATTAACTAAACATGAAGCAAGAATTTCTTCCTCTGTAAAACCTTTAGATTTTAATTCTGTATATAATTCATTAAATCTTCCAGAATATCCTATTTTAAAGGCTTTCAACGTTTTGTTATCTAAGTGTCTTTTCTTTACATATTCTTGTCCAGGCTTTGCAGTTGGTTTGTATAAATTTTCATGGTAAAATTCGGCAGCACATTTATTTACTTCATATACTCTCGATTTCAATCTTTCACGCTTATCATCTTCAGCTGAATTGCTAGATACTGGTAGCTCCACACCAGCACGATTTGCAAGCATCTCAACAGATTCTTTAAAATTCAGATTTTCTATTTTGCTTATAAAATGAAAAACATTTCCACCTACTCCGCATCCAAAGCAGTGGAATATTTGCTTGTCTGGTGATACGCAGAATGAACCGGATTTTTCTTTATGAAATGGACATAATCCCATGTAATTTCTGCCTGTTCTTTTTAAAACCACATATTGTGACACTATATCAACTATATCATTTTTACTCTTAATTTCATCTAATAATTCGTCACTATATCTTACCATTTGCAATAACCTTTCTCCATTATATATTATATTCGACATAAAGTTTGGTATTCCTTCTTAAAATTCCACTTTACGTAATCAAGTTGGAAAATTATAATTATTTTTCAACTTCAAAATAAAGGAGCTAACACTAATGTCAGCTCTATTGTTTTTTATAAATTTTGTGGATTTCCTGTACTTGCATCATTAAACGGTATAAATTTGCTTACTATATTGTTTGCACTTACTGGTTCCACCATGTTCCTATGTTCTTCAAAAGATAGATTTATTTTATTTTCTACTAGATTTTCAACTTCATTTTCTGAAGCATGTTCTGCTAAAACTAATTCGCTTACCAAAATTTGTTTTGCATTATTTAGCATTTTCTTTTCTCCAGTAGATAGTCCTTTTTCTTTTTGCTTGTAGCTTAAGTTTCTTACAACATCTGCTACTTCGTAAATACTTCCACTCTTCATTTTTTCCATGTTTTCTTTATATCTTTTGTTCCAATTATTCGACATTTCTGTTTCATTAGCCTCTAATACTTCAAGTACTTTTCCAGCTTCTGCTTTATCTATTACACTTCTAACTCCTATATCACTTGCTTTTGATATTGGAACCATAACCTTTACTTCTCCAGGCATTTTAATTATATAATAATTTTGTTTTTCTCCTAAGATATCTTTTTTTCTATTGCGTCAATTGTTCCTGCCCCATGCATAGGATATACTATTTTGTCACCAACATTAAACATGTAATTATCTCCTTCCATACTGTATATTTTAGAGTTAATAAAGGTATATTTATCTCTTTCAACTAGGTTTCTATTATACCATAAAAAATGGCAAAAGTCAAAGATTTTGCCATTTTATTTTTTGCCGTCTTTTCCAGTATTTTCAACGGTTTTACGTATTTTTATGTTTTAAAAAAATAATTTTATGTTTCTTTTTTATGTATTATTTTTTATGTAAGTAATATTTAATTTATACTTAATAGCTTTGAATACAATCACAAGTTTTTATTATGTTCAGCTTATCTACCAGTAGAACCAAATCCACCTTTTCTTTCGCCTTGAGCATTATCATTATCTGCTGTTAAATATTTCATGAATATTAATTGACCAATTGCGTCTCCTTTTTTTATTTCAACGTCATGGTCAAAGAAATTATAAAATGCAAACATAAAATGTCCATCATTATCTTCATTCCCATAATAGTCACAGCCTACAATTCCAACGCTATTTGCCATAACTAATCCTTTTTTTTGCAGGTCCAGAGCTTCTATTACATAGTAAAAAGAACTCGTCTGGTGGGCAATATGCTTTTAATCCAGTCTTAACTAGTGTAGGTTTTTGACCTAATTTGAAAGGTGGTATTACACAATCTTCTGCATGCTTCAATGTCATAGCCTGCTGCGTGTTTTGTTTTTCTAATTGGTAAGTTTATTCCTTTATCTTCAAAACCTTTTGCAATTTCAAATCCTCTAACTTTTTCCATTTTCATATACTCCTTACGATGTTCTATTTAATAAGAAGCAATTACTATTTTTCAAATATTAATTGCTTCTTGGTTAATTAATAATTTTCTGCTTTAACTTCAAAATAAGATTGTGCGTGGTTGCAAACTGGGCAAACCTTTGGAGCTTCTGTTCCAACTACAATGTGTCCACAATTTCTACATTTCCAAATTGTTATGCTTCCTCTCTTGAACACTTCACCATTTTCAACATTTTCTAGCAATCTTCTAAATCTTGCTTCATGCTCTTTTTCGATAGCACCTATTCCTCTGAATTTTGCAGCTATTTCTGTAAAGCCTTCTTCATCAGCTTCTTTAGCCATTCTGTCGTACATATCTGTCCACTCGTAGTTTTCTCCAGCTGCTGCAGCTGCTAAGTTAGCCTTTGTATCACTAATTCCATTTAAATATTTGAAGTGAATTTTAGCATGTTCCTTTTCATTTTCTGCTGTTTCTAAAAATAAAGCAGCTATTTGTTCATATCCTTCTTTTTTTAGCAACACTTGCAAAGTATGTGTATTTATTTCTTGCTTGTGATTCACCAGCAAATGCTTCCATTAAATTTTTTCTCTGTTTTTGATCCTTTAAGTTCCATTATAATTTACCTCCTGTAATTTGAACTGACTTAGTTATACTATAATTTAATATAACAGTCAATATGTATTTTTTATTATTTCTTTTTTATTTTTCAACTAGAATTAAGTCATAGTCTTTTACATCAACTACCTTAGCTTTTACATATTTGCCAATTAAATCTTCATTTGATGTATTTTTTACGTAAGCTACTCCATCTATATCTGGAACATCCATGTAACTTCTACCTACATAATATTTTTTGTCTGGTGTAATTCCTTCAATTAAAATTTCTAGCTCTCTTCCTATATTCTTTTTTTCATTTTCCTTAGAAATTTCTTGTTGTAATTTCATTATTTTGTTGTATCTAGATTTTTTGTCATTGGGTGAATTTGTTCTTTAAGTCTTGAAGCTGGTGTTCCATCTTCTTTTGAATATGTGAATGCACCTAATTTATCAAATTTTGTTTCTTTAACAAATTCATATAGTTTATCGAAGTCTTCCTGTGTTTCTCCTGGAAATCCAACCATTAAAGTTGTTCTTATTACTACATCTGGGATTTCTCTTCTTAACTTGCTTATTGTATCTTTTATGCTTTGTCCTGTACACTTTCTGTTCATTCTTTTTTAAAACTGTGTCAGAAATGTGTTGTATTGGAATATCAAAATACTTGCATATTTTGTCATTTTCTTTTACAACTTTTATTAATTCATCTGTTATATCTTCTGGATATGTGTATAAAAATCTTACCCATTTCAAGTCTTTTATTTTACATAACTCTGTTAATAATTCTGCAAGTTTTGGCTCTCCATAGATGTCTTTTCCGTATTTTGATGTATCTTGAGCAATTAAGATAAGTTCTCTTCTTCCTGTTGCAACAATTTGCTTAGCTTCTTCTATTATATTTTCCATCTTTCTGCTTACGAAATTTCCTCTGATATATGGAATAGCACAATATGTGCATCTATTGCTACAACCTTCAGCAATTCTTATATATGAATAGTGTTCTCCGGTTGTAATAACTCTATTCATAAAATTTAAATCTGTGTCGACTAATTTTACGTTTTTTTTGCTCTCAATTTTATCATATACTTCTTTTAGTACTTTTGCAAATACTACTGATGAGTTGCCTTTTTTCTTCTGCGTAATCACTATATTTCAAGAAAATATCTACCTCAGGAAGCGCTTTTTCTAGGTCTTCTTTGTATCTTTCTACTAAACAACCTGTTGCAATTAATACCTTACATCTTCCTGTTTTCTTATACTCTGCCATTTCTAAGATTGTATTTATTGCTTCTTCTTTTTTTGCGGATTCTATGAATCCACATGTGTTTATAACAATAACATCTGCAATTTTAGGATTATTTACAATATTAAACTCATTCTCCTTAAAAATTCCAATCATCATTTCTGTATCTACTAAATTTTTGCTACATCCTAGTGATATGAAGCCTACGTTCATTTTTATTACCTCTTTTTCTATAATTTATAGTCGAAAATAATTACACTTTTTTGCTACATCAAATTTCATTCAAAACGAAGTTACATACACAAAGTATGCTCTATTACCTTTTGAATATTATTTTCCTTACCAAAATTTATTTTCTCAACTTTTTATTTGCTATTTACCGTACTTTGTAATTTTTCTAATTTTGATATAATACTGTCATAAGTTTTTCTTGAAATTCTGCTTGTATCTCCATTTGCATAATCTTGTGCAAGTTTTTTCATATCTGTTAATTCAAATCTATTTTCTGCTTTTGTTCCATTATCTAACACATATATTGGTGTGTAATCAACTTTTTGCAATATTGCCTTGTCTGAGTCTGAACTCTTTGCAATTTGAATGTTTAGAATAAGTTCTACATCTGCATTTGCATATTTTAAAGTGGAAATGTAATTTCCAAGAGAGTATGCAACTAGTACATTTTTCCCTTCTTCTGTTTGAATTATTTCCATTGGTTCTACAACTGATGGATGTGAACCTAAAATCATGTCTACTCCATTTTTTACTAAGAAAGCTGTTATATTTTTTTGATATTCTGATATTTCCGAGCTGTTTACATCTCCCCAATGCATTATTGCTATTATGTAATTTGAATTTTGTTTTGCATATTCTATGTCTTTTTGTGCAAGTTCTTCTGAATAAATATTAGCTGACTTTTTTTTTTCTTCATCTGTAACTTCATTTTCATTGCTTAACCCGTATGTGTAGCCTAAAAAAGCAACTTTAATTCCATTAATTTCTTTAATGTTTCCTGTAAAATTTGAGTTTTCTTGTTCTTTTGTCTTTTCTTCATCTAGTGTGTTTTCATTTGATTCATCTACTTTGTTTTTAATTCCTGTAATTTCAATATTTTGTTCTTTAATTTTACTTATTGTTGTCTCTAATCCTTGAGTTCCATAATCCAACACGTGATTGTGTGCCAGCGAAACTAGTCCTATTCCCGAATCTTTAACTGCTTTTAGAAATTCAATTGGTGAATTGTACTTTCCAACACCAGAATATTTTCCATCAACAAAATTTGTTTCTAATGTTCCAATAGCAATATCTGAATTTTTTACAAATTTTGAAATTCCAGTAAACATATGAGAAAAGTCATATCCATCATCTATTTTTGCATCATCAATCATATCCATTTGGCACAATATATCTCCAACAGCCGAAATCCTTGCTGTTCTTGTTATTACTGTTGTCTCATCATCACTTGATGGGTTTGTAAGATTATTCTCTATTGCTGTAAAGATTTCGCCAGTCTGTTTTTCTAGCTCTTCTGCCTGTTTTGCTAATAACTTTCTGTCTTGATATTTTCGTATTTGAGTTACTCCTTCTGCAACTATAATGACTGCCAGTAAAATAGATACAATAATTATAAAATTTCTATTTGTAATTGTATCTAGTACTACATTTCTTTTTCTAGTATTTCTTCTGTTTCGCATTTCATGCACCCTTTCAACTTTATCCTGTACTATTTTACTATAATTTGTAAAAAAAATAAATAGCAATTAAAAATTGCTAATATTTTCGTATAAGTTCAAAAAAATCAATTGTACTTTAGACTTTCTGGAACTTATACGTCATTTTACCATTCTATTTCTTCTATTGGTGTTGGATTTTTGTTGATGACAATGTCTTCCGATTTTCCATTTTTGAAGTGTATTATTTTATCTGCCATTGGAGCTATTGCGCTGTTGTGTGTTATTATGATTACCGTCATATTTTCTTTTCTACATGTATCTTGCAAAAGTTTTAAAATTTGCTTTCCTGTGTTATAGTCTAAAGCTCCAGTTGGTTCATCACAAAGAAGTATTTTGGGATTTTTTGCAATAGCTCTTGCTATTGCAACTCTTTGCTGTTCGCCTCCAGATAGTTGAGATGGAAAGTTATTTTTCCTTTCTTGTAGTCCAACTTTTTCCATTACTTTTTCTGGATTTAGTGGATGTTTGCAGATTTGAGTTGCAAGTTCTACGTTCTCAATTGCAGTTAAATTTTGAACAAGATTATAAAACTGGAATACAAACCCAATATCTTCTCTTCTATATTTTGTAAGTTGTTTTTCATTGTAATTATTAACATGTCTTCCGTCAATTACAACATCTCCAGAAGTTACACTATCCATTCCACCAAGAACATTTAGGGCAGTAGTTTTTCCTGCCCCACTCGGTCCAACGATTACAACAAGTTCACCTTTATTTATTTCAAAATTTGCATTATCTAAGGCTTTAATCTTATTATCACCCATAGTATATATCTTTTACAACATTTTTAAATTCTATGTAGGCCATATTGCCCTCCTTATTTGAAAAAGTCAAAATTGTAATTATTTTTCAATCTACACTCTTTAATGATTCAGTCATACTTATTTTCTTCAAAGTTCTATTTACTGCTAAATTTACTATTTCTGCAAACATTATTGTTATTATAATTCCATATATAAAGCACATTTTGCTTATTTCGTAATTAAACATCATCATATCAAGCTCGCACGTTTTTACCGCATACATCGACAAGAAATATCCCCCAAATAGTCCGAAAAATATTCCAATAACTGTTAATATTCTTGTTTCTTTTGTTATATAATTAAATACCTCTTTATTATAAAAGCCGAGTACCTTTATTGTAGCAAGTTCACGTATTCTTTCACTTATGTTTACATTTGATAAATTATACAGAACTGCAAATGCAAGCAATCCAGCTGATATTATTAGCACATATACTACTAATTGCATTTGTTCCATTACTGTTACAAAAATATCTTTCGTACCAGATAAGAAACTTACACCAGCAACTGTTGTATCATCTTGCAATATTATTTTTCCAATACTATCCTCATCATCTTCTGTTGTACCTTCTGCCTCTTTTATTAGCAAAGTATTAGGCTTAAAGCTATTTTCTCCATATAGTTTGTTGTACAAATTACTAGACATATACATATAATGATAGATGTAGTTTTCTGTTATTGCTCCTACTTTTACATCTTTTTTTTCTATATCATCTGTATTTTTTATGGTTATTGTATCTCCAACCTTTATCTTTAATAGGCTTGCAATCTTTTCTGAAATTATTACAGAGTCATCATTTAATGTGTATGTTTCTTCTTCTTGTGCTTTCTGTTTCTTAATCCTATAAATTCATCTAATTTATCTGACTGCTCTGGTACTACAAGGTTTATTGTCTGTGAGTTTTGAATGCTTGTTATTTCAACAGTTTTCATGTAACTTGGCAATGTGTCTGCAATTTTATCTAGGTTCTTTATTTTTTCATTTTCATCTTGAATTTGCGTTTTTGTTACATCCTCTTTAAATTCGATTGTTCCATCATATTTAAAGATTTCGCCATACTGATTTGGAATCATATTTCCTATTGCATTTCTTATACCAAATCCTGCTATTATAAGCGATGTACAACCAGCCACACCTATTACAGTCATAAGCATTTTTTTCTTATATCTAAATACATTTCTTGCAGTTACTTTATTAGTAAACTTCAATCTTTTCCATATAAATGTTATTTTCTCAAGTATTATGCGTTTTCCAGGCTTTGGAGCTTTTGGAAGCATCAGCTCTGCTGGCTTTTCTTTCAATTCTTTAATGCATGTATAAATTGTAGCTCCTAATGTGCAAACAAGTGCAAAACCCAATCCCATAACTCCCATTTCAATGCGAATTATGCAGTCAGCTTTTGGAATAGTGTACATCATTTCATACATCATTATTATTATTGATGGTATTAGCTTAAATCCGATTATCATTCCTACTACTCCACCAATCATGGTTGCTAAGAATGCATAAATTAGATATTTAAATGATATCTGAATTTTGTTGTACCCCAACGCTTTCAAAGTTCCAATTTGAACACGTTGTTCTTCAATCATTCTAGACATTGATGTTAAACTAATTAATGCTGCAACTAAGAAGAATACTATTGGGAACGCCTTTGCTAAATTAGCAACTCTATCTGTATCTTGAATATATTCTGCATATCCATAGTTTGAATTTCTATCTAAAATATACCAAGAAGGCTTTTCTATTTTTGCAATTTGAGTCTTTGCATCATTCAATTTTTCTTGTGCTTCATCTAATTTTTCTTGAGTTTCTTTTCGAGCATCTGTAAGCTTTTGTTCATTTTCTTCAATCTCTTTTTTAGAATTTTCTAATTTTTGCTCATTGCTCTTTATAGTTTTGTATGTGCTTGTTTTGGTTTGTGCAAGTTTCTTTTTCTGACTTTCCAGCTCTTTTTCATTCTCGTTTATGTGTTTTCTGCCTTTACGAGTTCCTGCTTTCCTTGCTCTATTTGAGAATTTATAGAACTTATAGTCTGACTTAAATTTTCTGCCTTTATTCCTTGGCTTGAAAGAGCATTTTCTATTTGAGAAATTCCTGCATTAATCTGACTAAGCCCTGCTTCTAATGCTGTTTTATTTGTAGTTAGCTCTGTTATCTTTTCCGCATTTGCTTCTGGATCTTGATTTAAGGTTTTTAGAGTCTCTTCTATCTGTTTTATCTGGTTCTCCATTGTCTGCTTTTGACTTACCAGATTGTCATAGTTAGTTTTTGCTTGATTTAAACTATCAACATTTTTCTGTGCCTCTTCTAATTGTGCTTCTGTTTCTTGCTTCTTTGTTTCAAATTCAGACTTTGCACTATTTAGCTGTGCTTCAGCATCTTCCAGCTTTTTCTCTGCATTTGCAAATTCAGTATCAGCCTTTTTTCTTGCATTTGCAAGTTCTCTTTCTCCATCCTCAATTTTTGCTTTTCCATCATCAATCTTATTTTGTGCATCTTGAAGTTCATCTTCTGCTTTTTGCTTTTGCTCATCATACTCTTTTTGAGCATCGTCTAACTTACTCTGAGCAGTATTTACAATAGAATTATATCTAGCTTGTTTTCTTTCATCAGATATTGCATCTATATTATCTTTTACTTCATCAATTTTTTTCTGGTATTCATCTTTATATGTTTTTAAATTTTTTGCACCATCAGCAGTAATGTATGCAATTGTGTAAACGTCCATATTAAAGTTTTCTTTTGGCATATACATATAAAAATTTACAGAACCAGCTCCAAGTTTACTAGAGCCTCTCGACCTAGAAATATATAAAGGAGATTGAACCATTCCTACTATTTTAACTTTCTTATTTTTTACAGTTGAATCATTGTTACTATCACTTTCTTCATTGCTACTATTATTATCATTGCTATCTTCATCATTACTTATGTCTATATCTCCAATACTTGTAGATGATTCAACCTTTTGTGGATTTAATGTGATGTAATCTCCAATTTTATATCCAGTCATTGTTAGCAACGAGCTTTCAACAACACATTCATCAGCATTTTGTGGCAGGCTTCCCTCTTTAAGAATTACATTGTTTATCATATCTGGCATCGACTCAATCTTAACAACATACTCTTTCTTATCATTGCTAAAAGTAGCATCAATGCTATAAGTTCCCACTACTTCTTTAGTTCCATCTACTTGTTTCAATGCTTCTATGTCTTCATCTGTTAATCCAAGTGTTGAAATTACTTCAATGTCCATTACATCTTCATCATCAAAATATGTATCTATGGTATCTTTCATATCTGGACTTGTAGCCGTAATTCCAGCAAAAAATCCTACTCCAAGCAATACTATTGCCACAATAGATAGAAATCGCTTAAATGTATTTTTTATTTGTCTTACACTATCTTTCAAAAGTGATTTTTCCATAATTTATATTTCCTTTCGCAAGGTTGTAATTGTTTTTCTAATCATTAATAATTTTACCATTAAATAAATAGTAATTCAATGAAAATTTTGTGAATTTTTTTAAGTTAATTACATGTTTCGACAGACTTTCTCACGGCTTATGTATTATAATTATGTCATTCTCATAAGAAAGGAGGTGAGAATGATGTATCAAAAAGCAAAACAAGAGAAGAAAAAAAAGCTCGAAGAAATTTTTTTAAAGCTTTACATATTATAGTTATTACTCTTAAATATGCTTTTAAAATTTTAAAAGAGCTAAAAGCTATTATTGATTTATTCAATAAATAGCAAAAAATCAGGTATGTGTGAACATACCTGATTTTTTTTTTGGTAATCTTTGATTACCCATTCTCATATGAAATTTAGTGTTATGCACCAAAAGCATTTCATTTATTATTATACTATATTTTATTAGTTTTGCAATATTTTTTCTAAAATTAACTTAAAAATCGTTCGACAATTTCTGCATACTCATTGTAGTTTGCCATAATTAATATTGAAAATTATTTTTCAAATACAGCATTTTCTATTCCTACAATTTCTTGTATTTCTTCCAATATTTCTGGCGTTACGAATAAACCTCCTGCTGGATCTATTTTTTCTCCATTTATTATTTCTATTTGAGTGTTGTTTCTATCTCCATTAAAGAATTTCAATGCCCCTCTTAGTCTGTCTTTTTTGTGCTTCGTCTAAATTAGTTATGTTTATGTTTAATCTTTTTTTTTAGATATTTTTACTGCTTGCTTTGCGCCATTCTCGTTATTAACTGATATATTTGTAGAACTTGGATTATTTGCTACATCTTCTAAGTTTCTTATTGTTCTTGCAATTATGCTTGGAGCTTCATCTTCTCTTATGCTTAGACGTCCTTCTACAAGTACTATGTTCTCATCTATCAATTCGCTTGAACATTGATTGTAACAGTTTTCGAATACGATTAGATCTACACTTCCATACAAATCTTCTATTGTGACAAATGCCATTAATTTGTTTTTTTGTATATTTTTTCTTTATTCCAGTTATTATTCCAGCATATTTTACAAATTGTCCGTCTTTTAATTGTTGTACTCTCCCAGCTAATTTTTCTGGTGACACATCTTCTTCGTTTTCTGTGCTAACTAATTCGCTTGCGTCTCTCATTTGAAGTGTGTTTACATCTGCAAATTTTTCTATTAGCTCTCTATATTTTTCAAGTGGATGTCCAGATACATATATTCCGAGCATCTCTTTTTCCATTGATAATAATTCTTGATCTGAATATTCTTTTAGAGTTGTATATTTGTATTTTAGCTTTTCCATATCGTCTTTGCTTGAGTCTGTTTGTGACATTGCCATATCAAACATCGAAACTTGACCTTGTATGTTCTTTTTTTGATGCTCCAGAAATTGTATCTATTATGTCTTCAAATGAAGCCATTAATGTACTTCTAGTTTCTGCAAAGTTATCAAATGCTCCTGCTTTTATTAAACTCTCTATACATTTTTTATTTTTACGGCTTCGCCTTCCATTCTTTCACAGAAGTCTGTAAAACTTATGTATTCTCCATTCTTTTCTCTATTTGCAACAATCGTGTCTACTGCGGCAAGTCCAACATTCTTAATACTTCCAAGTCCGAATCTTATTTTGTCATCATCTACCGTAAACTTTGTATAACTCCTATTAATGTCTGGCTTTAGAATTTCTATGTTCATTCTTTTACATTCATCAATGTACTCTGGAATTTTATCTAAATTTCCTAAGAAGCTGTTTAGCATTGCAGCCATAAATTCTGTTGGATAATATGCTTTTAAGTAGGCTGTTCTGTATGATACAACTGCATAGCACGCAGCGTGTGATTTATTGAAAGCATATTTTGCAAATTCAGACATCTCATCAAATATCTTGTTGGCAGATTTTTCGTCTATTCCATTTCTTACACAGCCTGGTACTATTATGTTCCCATTTTCGTCTACTTGACCATGTATAAATATTTCTCTTTCTTTTGCCATCACTTCTAGTTTTTTCTTACCCATGGCACGACGTACCAAATCTGCACGTCCTAGCGAATATCCAGCTAAGTCCCTAACTATCTGCATAACCTGCTCTTGGTAAACCATACAGCCATAAGTTACTTTTAATATTGGCTTTAGGCTGTCATGTGTGTAAACAGCATGGTCCGGGTCTTTCTTATTCGATATATACCTTGGAATTTGGTCCATTGGTCCAGGACGGTACAATGAAACTCCGGCAATTAAATCTTCCAAACAATCTGGCTTAAGTTCCTTCATGAAGTTTGTCATTCCCTGACTCTCAAATTGGAATATTCCCATCGTGTTTCCGTCTTGCCATAATTTGAATACCTTTGGATCATTCATTCCTTGGTCAAATTTTACATCAATGCCCCTATTTTTCTTAACCAAATTTATGGTATCTTGTATAACTGTTAGAGTTCTAAGTCCTAAGAAGTCCATCTTTAATAGACCTAATTCTTCAAGAGTTGTCATTATGTATTGTGTCGATATCATTCCATCTCTTACATATAGTGGAACATAGGTTACAACTGGGTCTTTTGTAATAACTATACCACAGGCATGTGTAGAAGCCTGTCTTGGCATTCCTTCCAATGCCATTGCAATATCCAGTAACTTCTTTGTTTCTGGATTGTTCTCATATTCATCTTTAAATTCCTTGTTTTTGCTCCAGTGCCTTTTTTATTGTTATGTGTAGCTCATTTGGAACCATTTTTGCTAGCTTATCGGCTGTTGCATAAGGAACATCTAAAACTCTTCCTACATCTCTTATAACCATTCTGGCAGACATAGTTCCAAAGGTAATAATCTGTGAAACATGGTCTGGGCCGTACTTTCTAGAAACATAGTCTATTACCTCTTGTCTTCTTTCATAACAAAAGTCAACGTCAAAATCGGGCATGCTTATTCTCTCTGGATTTAAAAATCTTTCAAAAAGTAAAGCATACTTCATTGGGTCTATGTCTGTAATTTCTATATAGCATGCAACAATAGAACCAGCCCCTGAACCTCTTCCTGGTCCAACGGGTATTCCTTGAGTTTTAGCATAATGTATGTAATCCCATACAATCAAGAAATAGTCAACATAGCCCATTTTCTTGATTACACCTAGCTCATAATTTTTTTTCTGTCTATAATTTCTTGTGATGGATTATCTCCATATCTATTTTTTATTCCATCATTACATAACTTTTCTAGATAATCGTAATGTGTAGCAAATACTTCTGGCACATCATAATTTGGAAGTATTGTGTGTCCAAATTCAAAGGTTACATTACACTTATCTGCAATCTTCACGGTATTCTCTATTGCTTCAGGCACACCAGAGAAAAAGTCTGCCATCTCTTCTGGTGACTTAATATATAGCTCGTCTGTTTCAAACTTCATTCTATCTTCGTCGGTAATCTTTTTTTGCCAGTCTGAATACAAAGCAAAATCTCATGGTTGTAAGCATCTTCTCTTCTTAAATAGTGCGAATCATTTGTTGCAACAAGCTCTATGTTCAACTTTCTTGAAAGTTCAATTAGCTTTTGATTTACTAAAACTTGCTCTTTAATTCCATTATTTTGTATTTCCAGATAATAATCTTCTCCAAATACATTCTTAAACCAAGTAGCCACTCTCTCAGCTTCTTCCATATCTCCTTTTAGAATTGCCTGAGAAACCTCTCCTGCCAAACAAGCACTACAGCAAACCAATCCTTCATGATATTTTTCTAGCACTTCTTTATCAATTCTTGGCTTGTAATAAAAGCCTTCTGTAAATCCTATAGAAACAAGTTTTGTAAGATTTTTATAGCCCTCATTATCCTTCGCAAGTAAAATTAAGTGGTTATACCTTGCATCAATATTAGGGTCTTTATTCTCTCTTCCTCTTGGGGCAACATACACCTCGCAACCAATTATAGGCTTAATTCCATTTGCCAAACATGCCTTATAAAAATCGATTGCACCAAACATAACGCCATGGTCTGTAATAGCCATAGCCTTCATTCCAAGCTCTTTTGCTCTAACTGGTAAATCTTTAATTCTGTTTGCTCCATCTAGTAAACTAAACTCACTATGCACGTGTAAATGTACAAAATCTGGCATTGTTTTTCCCCCATTTGTAATATTTTGTCTAATTCTATCATCAAAAGGAGATTTTTCAATACGGATTATATTCTTTTCTCTTTAATTATAATAAAAATTTAAGAGGTTCCCAAACGGGAACCTCCTTTACCTCCTTAAAAAATTCGCTAAATTCATTTGACGGAACAAACTTGTTTGGACCTTACTCTTTTCTCTAATTTTCCTGTGTTTTTAATATTGCTTCTACTTCTTTTTTTGTTAGTTCAACTGCTTGAGCTATTTGTTCTATAGATAAATTCATGTTTTTTAACGCTTTCACGATTTTTTTTTTGTTTTCTTTTCTCCTTCTTTTCTTCCTTCTTTTTCTCCAAGTTCTCTATTGGTTTTCATCTCGACATCGTACCTCATAATGCTCCACTCACGTTCTTCATATTTTGCGACTTCGTCTGGATCTTTGCTTAATTTGTTTAGTTCTTCTACTGTCTTATTTACTTCTTCATTTTCTTTTGCCGACATTTTTACTTTCTCCTCCTTACTTCCATCTATCAACCATAGCCATTGTTCTAGCTTTGTGTTGCAGTCTGGATTTTTTTGTTTAAATTTTGGTAATTCTATAAAGTGCATTTCAAATGTATTTGTTGCTTCTTTCTCTTCCTTGTTGTAGCCCATATCAACAAATTCTATTGGTTTTGTATCCTCATATTTCATTCGTGCTATTGAATGATATGCATTTCTCTCTAGATAATTATATTTCAATATATTTATTGTTATTATCTTTTTAGCTCTTTATAATTCTGTTTAGCTTTTTAGCTGTTCTGCTGCTAGTTTCGATAAATATGTGCTAGACCTTTCTTTTATATTATGCTCATTTGAAACCTGCATTTCTACGTCTACCACTCTTTCATTATCTATATCCAATTTTAGATCTAATATTCCAAGTTTTTCATCTGCCATATTAGGCGTTAATTCTGGGTTCTTTACTTCTACTTTATTTATATGTATATTCAATATTGCCTCTAAGAAATCCTTTAACATTGAATTATTTTCTTCTCTTGCAAATATTCTTTTAAAAACGTAATCTGATGTTAGTGGTAACCTAGTTACCTTTGTGTCTTCTGTTACATTATTATTTTTCTTTAAATCGTCCATTAACTTCCTTTCCATTTTACCATTCTATTGATTATTTTTCAACTCATAAGTAAAATTTTTTATGTATTTTATCTCAATAAATTTTCTCTGAATGTTTTCAAAATAATATTTTTTTTTCATTTGCAACACAACATGTTGATTGGTTTTGATTTTACCTTTCGCTATAGCGAATAAAAAGAAATTAATCTTTTTGATTAAAAATAATTTGATAAATTTAAATATATATTAACGTTAATACTTTCATAGATGTTTTCATCTATTCCAAGCTCTATAATTATATTCTCGAAACAAAAGAAAAGCAAGCAAAATCGTACGTCAAATTCTTACACATTTGCTTACTTTTCTACATTTTTCTATTGAATTACTGCTCCACTTCTTCTACCATCTGTGGCATGTTTTTACCTTGTACTGTTGGTATTTCTACTATCTTAAATTTTGATATTTTATCTCCAAATTTGATTTCTACAATATCTCCAACTTTTACTTCATAGCTCGGTTTTACTACTTTACCATTTACAGATATTCTTCCACCATCAGCTGCTTCGTTTGCAACTGTTCTTCTCTTTATTATTCTTGAAACTTTTAAAAATTTGTCTAATCTCATTTTTTCTGTACACTGCAAGTGCACTTCCTCCTTTCTCTCTTTAGGTTAAATTTGATTGGAAAAGAATTAAATTTTTGCAAGGAAAATGAATTTCAAAGGCAAGGGCGCATACTTTTTTGTATGTAACCGCATTTGAAATGATATTTGACGTAGCAAAATTGTAATTATTTTTCAATCACTATCGATTCATTCAAATACAAACTATATATCCACATCCTATCCACTTTTCTATTTAATGCCTTTTCTAGTGCATCTTTATATAAATATAATTGTTCCTTGTATTTTTCTACTAACTCGTTTTCTTTTTTCCGCTTCCACATAATCTGTTTTGTAATCGACTAGTACTAGCTTTCCGTCTTTATCAATATAATATAAATCTATAATTCCCTGTACTAATATGTTTTCATCATTTTGCTTGCTTATATCATACATTCTACTTGCTTTTACATTTATATAAAATGCTTTTTCTTTATGGATTTCTTTTGCATTTTTCAATTCTTGCCATAAATCGGATTTCGTGTATCCTTGTAATTTGCTTATATTTATATTCTCCGCTTCTGCCTTGCTTATTATTTCTTTTTGCTTTAATTCATCTATCAATTCTTGAATTTTCTCAGCTGTATACTCTTCTTTTTTCATTCATTTTCTGAACACATAAATGCATTAAAGTTCCTTTTTGTGCATTGCTAATCTTTACATTTTCATTATTGTTTACAAATTTAGGTTTTTTTTGCGTTATAGCTCTTGCCTCTTTTGTTTCTTCTACTGCAAATTTCACATTTTTAGTCTGTTCTTCTACCTGTTCTGCATTTACCATTTCTTTTATTTTTTTGTTACAGACGTCTTGGTTGGAACTCCTTCTATGTCTTCATGTGGATATTTCCAGTTTAAGTACTCTAATATTTTTTTTGCTTTTCTTCTTTATTAGCCTTCTTAGCATTTTCTATTATTTTTTTGATAAATGTCTTCTTCTATTTTCTCTTCTTTTTTTTCAAATTTTCTAATAGTTCTTTTTTATTATGCACATTTACTCTGAATATTTTTTTTTGTTTTTGCAACTCCCTCTTTTTCATATATTAGCTCTAACCAATCCAAATATGTTTTGTATTTTTTGCAATAAATATGCATTAATTTTACTATCGTCTGATGGATACACCTCTAAAGCCTTTTGCTTTTCAGTTATCTTTTGTTCGCATCTTTTTGCCTTCCAACTATTATCAATTTTTCTTTTGGTCTTGTTAATGCAACATACAAAACTCTCATCTCTTCAGACACGGCTTCTCTTTTTGCTTTTATTGCTAGTGCCTTTTTAGCTAGAGTCTTAAATTCAATATGTCTTTCCAAATCGATATATTGTGGTCCGAGTCCTAAATCTTGATCCAGTAATATTTTTTCGTTTAAATCTTGCATATTAAATTGCTTTCCAACTCCTGCTAATATTACAACTGGAAACTCTAGTCCTTTACTCTTATGAATACTCATAATCCTTACTACGTCTTCGTTTTCGCCTATTATTTTTTTGCAGAAGTTAAGTCTTCACTATTAAATTTTATCTTATCTATAAAATTAATAAAGTTGAATAGCCCTTTAAAACTTGCGGATTCATACTGTTTTGCTCTTTCAAATAGCATCTTCAAATTTGACACTCTCAAATTTCCATTTGGCATTAGGCTCACATAATTCATGTAACCAGTCTTTGTATATATGTTCCAAATCCATTCGTCTAGAGCCATGTATTGTTCATCATTTCTTAGCTCTTCTAATAATTGCAAGAACTTTCTAACCTTTGGTGTATTAGTCTTCATAAGAGCTTCATAAAAGTTTGAATTTCTATCATTCAATCTAATTTCAATAAGCTCATTGTCTGTAAAATTGCCTATTGGCGAACGCATTACAGTAACTAGTGGAATGTCTTGCATTGGATTGTTTATTATTCTTAGTAATGACATAATGGTTTCTATTTCGATTGACTGCAAATATTCTCCAGAGCTATCACTGTATACAGGAATTCCTAGCATAGAAATTTCTTTTTCATAAACATTCGCAATTCCGGTTATACTTCTTAATAAGATTGCAATGTCTTTATATCTAATGTTTCTTTTTCCTTCTTTTTTGTCTACCACTTGGTACTTGCTATCGATTAATTCTTTAATTTTCTTTGCTACAAATCTTGCCTCTAATACAACATCTTCTACTCTTTCTTGTTCTGCATCATTGCTATCTTCCTCTAATGGTATGTATAGTGATTGTTCTGAATCCTCATCTTTCCAGATATCATTATCTTCATCACTCGTATCTATAATCTCGATATCAGTCGTGTAATCCTGCTCTGGAATTTCCAGATAAGATGCTCCTAAATTCAAATACTCATTCGTATTGTAATCTATGTCTCCGAGCTCTTTGCTCATAATATCTTCAAACACCATGTTTGTAATGTTTAGTACATTTTCTCTACTTCTAAAGTTTTTGAATAGCTGAATTTTTCTATCTTCGCCCGCTTCTGGTTCTAACTTATATTTATTGTATTTTTCTATAAATAATTGAGGTCTTGCCTGTCTAAACTTGTAAATGCTCTGCTTAACATCTCCAACCATAAAAACATTGTTTCCCTTTGATACACTCGTTAGGATATACTCTTGTACTAAGTTACTATCCTGATATTCGTCTATTGCAATTTCTTCAAATTTTTCCTCATATTTTTTTTGCGACCTCTGTTTTAACAACATTTCCAGCTTCGTCTTTTTTTTACTAGAATTTTCAAAGCTAAGTGTTCCATATCATTGAAGTCCATTATGTTTTTCTCTCTTTTTTTCTGATAGAACTTCTCAGAAAACTCCAATATTATGTTTTTAAGTTTATTCAGAATATTGTACATAAAGTTTATGTCTGCAATCGCTTCATCTGACGTGCAATTTAACAATTCTTTAACTTTCTTAAATTCTTCTTTAACACTGTCTCTTATATTTTTTGCTTCATCTTTTAGGTCATTAGTAACTTTTTTTTATCAGTTGGCCAATTATTTCTTTTTATCTTTTAGTGCTACAATTGCATTAACACACTTATCCCAATCATTTAGGTTATCCTTTAAAAAGTAGTAATCCACAAGGTCTATATTTATCGTATTTATAAATTTTTCAAGTTCTGGAAAACGTGTTTTTTTTCTAATACTCTCTAGCTTTAATATTCCATTTTCCAATATATCACTTACATTTTTAATTATAATCTTTCCCCATGGGGTGTCAGAGAAGTTTGTATATTTTCCTTCAATATCAAACATTTCCACCTTTTCATTTAACCATTCTTCTGGAAAAGGTGATGCTTGAATATATGTATAAATTTTCAAGATTAAGTCTTTTAAATCTTCATCTTTGTTATACTTCGTGTATGTGTCAATTAAATCTAGAAAATCTTTATCACCTGAAATATATTTATCTTCAAACATATCATCTAATACTTCTTGCTTTAATAGCAACATTTCAGTGCTATCTGCAACTCTCGCATTCGCAGATATATCAATCTCATAAAAATTATTTCTAATAACGTCAAGACAAAACGAGTCTATTGTACATATACTCGATTTATTAAGAAGAATAATCTGCTTTTGAAGATTTGCATCTTCCGGATTTTCTTCAATTTTCTTATAAATAGCTTCTAGAATTCTCTCTCTCATCTCAGATGCTTTGCAGCATTAGTGAAAGTAACCACCAAAATTTTATCAATATCAACACGATCAACAATAATTTTCTTAATAATACGCTCAACCAAAACCGCCGTCTTACCACTACCAGCAGCAGCAGCGACTAAAATATTTGAACCTTTCTTATCAATCGCAGCTTGTTGCTCATCAGTCCATTTAACACTTGCCATAATTTTTTTCATTTTCCCTTCTATTGCAATAATTTGAAAACTTCTAAATTTTTCAAACTTTTGTAATTGAATTTTATTTCTTGTACTAGTATATATTAAACTCATTGAATTTTCAATGTGCATAATCAATTCATATCTATTTTATATTGCACAATTACTCCAATAATATACTCCATACCCCTTTTCTTGTTGTGCCCTTTCTATCTATAATTTTTTTCTTCTTTAACTCCGCTATGTTCCATCTAACAGCATCATACTTAATTTCTTTAATCTGTTCACTAATTTGCCTTACATTTATTCTAGGATTTGCTTTTATTATTTCTAATATCTTTATCTGAATTTGTGTTAATTCATTTGGGTAATTATTTGGGTAATTATTTGGGTAATTATTTACAAATTGTTGTTTCTTCATATATAGAGTTAACATCGTTCTATTGGGATTTAATTCAACTTCCATCTTTGGTTTAATCCATTCTTTTTCGCTCCATACCTTATTGATCATATATAACCCTGAGCCAGCTCTTTCTCCATATCCTAAATATGAAAACATTTGATGCAAAATAACATTTCTAGGATCGCTTCTTCCTCCCTGCATTGCAATCTCAATAGGTATTCTTAAGTTTCCTGGATTTGAAAATTTAAAATAATCTGGTCCTTTTTTCTATCACTATACTGCCACTTTCTGAATAATCTGCATGTATAAGACAGTTAGCCAATCCGCTCTCTTACACACTTATGCACGTCAGTATCATCGATTCTCATTAAATCTTTATCTAGGGCAAATGGAGTTGGAATATCTGCTGTCAATCTATTTACAACCTTAGAAAAAAAAGCCCCATAGATTTCCCTCTCTATTTTCATCTGGTGATGAAGTTATTCTATTTGACCATCTCTCAGTGGTAATAAAATCATCTATTTCTCTATAATCAAGAAAGAAACTTGGTTTAATTTTTACAATATCTCTATTATATCCAAACATTAAAAAAGTCCAGCCAAAGTCAATTTACTTGTTTTTCGATCTATTGCACCTATCATATATAAAAATTCTTCATTTGTTAAGTTACTCCATTCATGTGAATCACCCTTGTGTAATTTAAATCTTTTTCTATAACTTTCTAATGTTTCTTTATCAATACTGTTAATATTAAATTCATTTAATATAATCTCATCTTTTGATTCTTCAGTGCTTTCACTAAACAAAACTTGTATCTCCTTTTTTATTACATCTATAGTCACCATCATGATATCTTTTATAAGTGCCTGTAATTGGATTGTTGTTTATGTATATAGGCTTATCTTTTCTATTGGCATTCGGAACATTTACTATAATTAGCATCCTATTTTCGGCTTTCATTATTTCTAAGCAATCATCATTCAATATATTGCAGCTTACTTTTTTCACTATTATTAATAGTATTCCAAAAATCTTTTAAAAATATTATTTACTTCTTCAACGCCCTCTATTGTGCACATTTTTGTTTCCTTATTCTCTTTTATTCCTAATATAATAATTCCGCCTCTAGTATTAGCGAAAGATGAATAAGTTTCCCATAGTGATTTTGGTAATTTTTTATATGATTCCTTAAACTCTACTTCTCTATTTTCTCCTATATTTAACAACTCCATAATTTCTTGTTTGTTCATAATCTTTTACCTCCTTATTTATGATAATTGCGGTTTTTAGATTATACATTTCTATTTATATGTTAAATTTTGGGTTCTTTTTACACTACATTTTTAATTCATTTTTTATTCATATATTTTCATTTTTAAACAACAATAATCTTATTGGTAAATATAACATAATTTTGTTAATATTTCTACATTTTTTTACTATATATCTCTGACATTTTCATTAACAATCTTTTTATTAATAACTTGCGTAATTCATTATCCTTTTTATTTCAATACATATTTTTTTCTTTTTTTTGCAAATAATATTATAAAATTTGAAAGGACTGATTTTATGGGAGAAAATTTTAATAGTGGAAAAGATGAAAATATTAATTTGACTATTTTAAATGAGATTAATAAAGCTGCTAAAGATGGGAATGGATTCTATCTCGTATGTTTTGAAAAAAAAAGTTGGCGACGAGAATATGAAAGAAAATTTAACTTTTCAATACACAGAATATGGCAGAATTATTGATAGAGTAAACAATCAATTTGATAAATATGGAGAAATTCCAGATGAAGCACCTGTTACAGACAAGATGATGGCTTGGATGGGGACTCAAATGAACACTATGACTGATAAGAGTAACTCGAAAATTGCGGAACTTATGATTCAAGGTGGAGACATGGGAATTATAAAATGTCAAAAGCTTTTGAACCATAATCCTAGAGCTGATGAACCTGTAAAAAATATTTTAAATGACTTTGTCACATTACAAAAAAAAATGATATAGAGCAAATGAAAAAATTTTTATAAAATTTAAGACGTTCTTTTTAGACCATTTAGTCTAATTTAAGAACGTCTTTTTTTCTAAAATCTTTTGTATTAAGTTTGGCACTTTAGTAGGATTTTCTACACTGCTCGATATTCCTTCTCCAACATGTGGATGAAAATGTGAGTAAACATTGTCTGCTCCAAATATCAATAGCAAGGCTATGCACATTGATATTTTTAATTTATTTGTTAATCTTTGCAAATTTCTTTCTAAGAATGGTGCCACAATATATACACATAATACACCTCCGAGACCAAAGAATAGTGAACATTCCAAACAAATTCGTCCATTTATATTCAAGAATACGCCTGTATAATCCCAGTATCTTATTCCAGTAGTAACCTCTATATACCAAGAAGTTGCATATTCTATTGCAGAACATAAAAACATTACCACTCCAAATGTTAAAAATGGATTTTTCAACATCTTTCTAAGCTTTTTAAATTTTGTTAAAAGCACTATAAGTGTACAGCCTACTCCATAAATCGGTAACCATGGTCCATATAAAGTTCCTCTGTTTACTAATATTCCATCTCTAAATAAATATAATGCTACTTCCCACACCCAGCCTACAAATGAAAAAATAAAGAAAAATAATATTATAGATGTAAGCTCATAATTTTTATTATAGTCAATTTTTATCTTCTTTCTTTCAAATTCAAATGCATCTGGATAGCTTGCTGTTCCTGGATTTTCTTCATACAATTTTGTATCATTTAATAATTCATATCCATATTTTTTATTTTCTATGTATTCTTTTCTTAAAAATGCGTATAATTCGACTTCTGTAGCAGTATAATATGGTGAAACATAAATTCCAGCTAATCCAAACGTAATGTATTGTAAGATATTCCATCCAATAAATGATAAATCTAATAAAAATGCTCTCCACTTATTTCCGTTCATCATTTCTCTTGAAATTCTTATTGCATCTTTTGAACTAATTTGTGGATTTTCCGCTATTACATACATAACCATTTTATAAGAATACTTCTTTACAATTCCTCCAACAATGGTTAAATTCCATAAAAGTTGATATACTTCCATTCGTAGCATTGATTTTACTACATTTAAATATTTTCCTTTTCTAAATGGATACAGCATTCTATACACTTTTGTTTTCTTGTAATTTCTACTCTCCAAGTATATTCTTGTCTCTCCTATTTGAATTGGATAAGATATAAAAACTTTTATCGCCATACCGCCAACAGCAACTACAATAATTAGAATTTTCAAAATTGTTGTTTTATTTTCGTAACTTGCAATAGTTTGAATAATTTTTTGAACATGTTCATGTCCCTTAGTTACAACATTAAACACCGTATAAAATACACCTTTAGTAACATTATTCTTTTCGTTATATTCGTTTATTGCATCTGTAATAACACTACTATTTCCAGAAAACATCTGAGAAATCATCTCATCAAGATATTTATTTAACATTACTTCTGGATTTTCTTTGTCAATCCAGGTTAGCTCTTTCCCATTTTTTCTATCTTCTATAAATTGTTTCAAAACGCTCAAGTTTGATAAAGAATCGTTATTAACGGCGTACTTTCCAACTACAATCGTCATAAATAAGCCAATTAAAAGTAATGTCCATAAATTATTTTTTAATGTTTTCTTACCTTTTTGTTTTATCTCTTTAATACTCCACATATTATACCTCTTATAAATATTCATCAAGGTAATAGTATCATAAGATAACCGCATTTTCAATATTGTTAGGTTTAAATCATTTTTTTACTTTCAACTTTGCAATTCTTTTAACGACTTATATCTATTGTTTTTTTATGTAAATCGTGATATAATCTGTGTATCGCAATATTGTATTGCCTTCGAACCAATATTTTCGGAGGCATGGTCCTCCGAACAATCAAAAGGAGGAATAAACATATGATTGAAAAAATTTTACAAAAATTATATGACGAATATTATCCTGATCGCGATATACAAGTATTAATAGTAAACGGAAGAGTAACATTAGCCATAAATGACACAGCTCAAGCCTCTTATTCTATCAAAGGTACTTATCGGTATGAAGAAGTTCAAAATCTAAACCAATTTACAAACGGCTTTGTTCAATATGGCCTTTGCCCTGGAGACGGACCAACAGCCATAATCGGTTTAGCCGACCCAAATGCAAATTTAAAATTCATTCTTGATGCCTCTCCTTATGGTAAAATGCCTAATACGCACAGTATGATATTTAATCGTTACTCCGATGAGGATGCCAAGCAGGTGTCAAATTACACAGTTTATGGTCTGAATGGTCTTTTAGAACTCGCAGATATTGTTAGATTTGACAAAATTCATTTTTCCTATGATGCTCGTTATCAAGAAGCTGTTATTTCACAAGAGCCACGTGTCTTAAAAATGAACTGTAAATTTGACAGATTTCATTATTCTTACAGAGAATGTAAATACTTTGCGACACATCAGCCATACTTTGAAATTAGTAATTCTGTTGCTTTTGCAACTTTGGAAGATGGCAGACACATTGCTCTACCCGGATTTAGCTATGACAGGAAAGATGAAGCTCTGGGTTTCAGAGGTGTATGGGAGTCTTACTGTGAAGAGCCTCCTGTTCTTGGAATTAATTTCATGACAGACAAAGAGGCTTCTCAATATGACGACTTCGAAATTTACATTTACGATTATTCGTATTTGTGTGACCCATCTCTGGTTCCTAGGCTTGCAAAAGTAGACCGAACATTTTCTAGCGGATTTGACTTCTGCAATACACCTGATGGAAAGGATTTGAGAATAACAGGTAATTTTTGAACTTTCAATCATGTAAGCCAATTAAATTTGACAAAACCAGCAAGGAATTTTTTCCCTGCTGGTTCTTAGTTTGAACACTTCAATTGTTGGGCAGTGTATTTTTCTTTATTTTTTCATATTATAAACCTGATTATATCTCTCGAGTTTATCATTTTCTCCAGACTCGTCAAGAATAGCAGGTTCACCTGCGTTGTTTTCCACCTCACTTAATTCACCTTCCTCATAGAAACTCCATGCAGAGACGATATTGTAAAGTTTTCCTTTACCGTCAGAGCCATCTCCTGCAAAAGTTTCATTTCCATCAAGTAAGAAACGCGTATATCCTTTTCCATCTTTATAAAAGATGTCATATTCTTGCCGTGTGCAAAGAGGCACCATCAAGTCAAGAATATTTTTTTCCCCAGGCATCCCCGTAACACGACATCCACCTTTTTGGAGAACCTCTTCAAGCTCTTTCTTTGCAATAGGGCAATCAACTGTTGCCAGAAAGATGTTCTCCTTCTTAAATGCAGTTCCGATAGGATTTTTTTTCATGTTTAATACCTCCAAGTTGAAGCCAGTATTATTATGTTATCAATATAATCACATAGTAGCTGCCCATCTACAGTGAAAGTATGATAACTCCTACACTATGGCATATAGCCACACATAAATATATAATACTACCGTTTTATGCAAATGTCAATTATCACTTGGAATCTATTTTCCTTTTCGATTCCAGATTAAACAATCTCAAAAAAATAAAAGATTAACAATTCTAGTTAATCTTTCATTCTGGTGCCTTGAACTGAATTCGCCGAGCCGCGTCGGGAAAACCGTCCACTGGACGCTTTTCTATTCCTCCTTTTCGATTCCAGATTAAACAATCTCAAAAAAATAAAAGATTAACATTTCTAGTTAATCTCTTACTCTGGTGCCTTGAACTGGAATCGCCGAGCCGCGTCGGGAAAATTGTCCACTGGACAATTTTCTGTTCCTCCTTTTCGATTCCAGATTAAACAATCTCAAAAAAATAAAAGATTAACAATTCTAGTTAATCTCTTACTCTGGTGCCTTGAACTGGAATCGAACCAGTGACACAAGGATTTTCAGTCCTTTGCTCTACCGACTGAGCTATCAAGGCAAAAAAATGGCGACCTGGAACGGGCTCGAACCGTCGACCTCTAGCGTGACAGGCTAGCGTTCTAACCAACTGAACTACCAGGCCGTAAATAAAAAAATTTAGATAATTCTAAATCTTCTTATAAAGAAATGGTGGTCGCTATAGGGCTCGAACCTATGACCCCCTGCTTGTAAGGCAGATGCTCTCCCAGCTGAGCTAAGCGACCATTTCTCTCGACTTCCTTAGTATACTAAAAATACTTAAATTTGTCAATACATATTCTAAATTTTTTTTCAAATTTTTTTGATATTTTTTAATGTTTCTTCAAAAGCCTGAAAACAGCATATTTCAAAGCACTTATTCTTGTAATCTTGCACTTATTTTTTCTAAATTATTATATAAATATCTGCATAAATTAGTTCTGAACAATGCAAATTCTAGTAATTCCGTTTTCGCATAATTATCATTATATTGTTTATAACCAAATGTACTACTTACAATTTGTATCAAATATAATTGTGCTGCATACTTTAAATCATACTCATTTAATGGCACATAGTTTTCAAATTCTTTAACATATTCCTCTAATGTATCTATATGCAATTCGCCATTTTTGGCTTTTTCATCAATATAGCTATACGACCTCATTACTTCCCAAATTATAGGTAGTTTCTTTGCTGTTTCGAAATCAATTACCGTCGTTTCACCATTATCTTTATAAATTAATTGTTGAACACTATAGTCTCCATGGCTATTCATTATTGTCATCTTTTTAATTATTTCAAAATCAAAGTTCTTTATCAAATCTTTTGACATATTTATTTTATCTTGAAGATCTTTTTTAAATGTTTTTCTATATAGATTATCCGGATTTAATTTACTTATTAAATCCTCCATTTTTCTTATTCCCTTCTCCAAGCTTTCTTTTGAAAACCATTTTTCTATTATTCCGTTTTCTTCTAAACCATCGTAATCTTTCAATGCTTGTGTAATTTTGCCTAATATTACGGCACTTTCAATGGTCTTTTTATAATCTCCTGTATTGTTTTCCATTGTATAGCCATCTATATATTCTTGCAGAATTATTATTCTATTTTTAAATTTGATGTAGGAACTATTTTGTTTTGATTTTATATAGACAGGAACGTTTATTCCTTTTTTTTTAAGAAGTTAATTATGTTAGTTTCTTTTTATTACTGATTCCTCTGTTCTTCCTTCACTAAATTCCTTTAGAATATATACCTTATCATTTGATTCGACTTTGAATATATTTGCTGTTCCCCTGTTAATCTTTTCAGCTCCTATTATTTGTATACCATAATTTTTATTTAGCAAATCCTTTATAATCTGCTCGTTTAAATTAGATGCTTGAATTCCCATTTTTTTCTCCAATTTGGTGCGAACAATGAGATTTGAACTCATACGTCATAAGACACACGCTTCTGAGACGTGCCTGTCTACCAATTCCAGCATGCTCGCAATTATAAAAATATAAAAGACACAAGAATTTTATAATATTATTCTTGTGCCTTTTATTATAGCATTTTTTACTTTATTTTTAAATATTTCATTTAAAATTTTATAAAATATTCTATTTAACTGAGTTTATGCAATTTCACTTCTAATACATTCCACCCATGTCTGCAGCGCCGTCGTTATGGTCTCCACAACCACAAGCTTTTGGTTCTTTCTTGTCTGTTACTATGCTTTCTGTTGTTAATATCATAGAAGCTACTGATGCAGCGTTTTGAAGTGCGCTTCTTGAAACCTTTGTAGGGTCTACAATTCCAGCTTTTTTCATATCTACATATTCTTCTTTTCCGGCATCGAATCCGACTCCTGCTGGTGAAGCTTTTACTTTTTCTAGAATAACTGCTGGCTCAAGTCCTGCGTTTATTGCAATTTGTCTTACTGGCTCTTGTAATGCTCTTGTTACTATTTTACCACCTAATTTTTCTTCTTGTGGTAGGCTTTCTACAAATTTTTCTACTTCTGGTAAAATGTTTATAAATGCTGTTCCACCACCTGCAACTATACCTTCTTCAACTGCCTTTGCTCTTGTTGCTGATAAAGCGTCTTCAATTCTTAATTTTTTGTCTTTCATTTCAACTTCTGTTGCAGCACCAACACCAATTACAGCAACTCCTCCAGCAAGTTTTGCTAAACGTTCTTGTAATTGTTCTCTTTCATAAGAACTCTTTTCTTCTTCAATTTGTGCTCTCAATTGTGCAACTCTTTCTGCTATTGCATTCTTATCTCCGCTTCCATCAACTATAATTGTACGCTCTTTGTCTGCTTTTATTTGTTTTGCTCTACCTAATTGAGCAACTGTTGTGTCTTTTAATTCCAATCCTAAATCTGATGTTATAACTTCTCCACCTGTTAATGTTGCAATGTCTTGTAACATAGCTTTTCTCTTATCTCCATATCCAGGAGCTTTAACAGCTAAAACATTTATTACACCTCTTAATTTGTTTAAGATTAATGTTGACAATGCTTCTTGCTCTATATCATCACAGATTATTACTAGTTTTCCAGATTGTTGCATTAATGTTTCTAGTAATGGTAATATTTCTTGAATATTGCTTATTTTTTTATCTGTTATTAATATATATGGGTTGTCAACAACAGCCTCCATCTTTTCTGTATCTGTTACCATGTATGGAGAAACATATCCTTTGTCGAATTCCATTCCTTCTACAATGTTAAGCTCTGTATTTGATGTTTTAGATTCTTCTATTGTTATAACACCATCTTTTGTAACTTTTTCCATAGCTTCTGAAATTAATTCACCAATTTCTCTATCATTTGCAGATATACTTGCAACTCTTGCTATATCTTCTTTTCCAGCAACTTTTGAGCTTACTTTTTTTTTGAGTTCTTCTACAGCTTTATCAACTGTTTTAGAAATACCTCTTTTTTATTGCCATTGGATCTCCACCAGCAGCTACATTTTTGACACCTTCTTTGATCATGCTTTGTGCTAAAACTGTTGCTGTTGTAGTACCATCACCTGCAACATCATTTGTTTTTGTAGATACTTCTTTAACAAGTCTTGCTCCCATATTTTCAAATGGGTCATCTAATTCAATTTCTTTAGCGATTGTAACACCATCGTTTGTGATGAGTGGTGCACCAAATTTTTTATCTAGTACAACATTTCTTCCTTTAGGTCCAAGTGTTACCTTAACTGTATCTGCTAATTTATTTACACCATCTAATAAAAGATTTTCTTGCGTCTTCTCCAAATTTAATTTCTTTTGACATTTTAAATTCCTCCTCAAAATCAATTTAATTTACTTTCCATTCTTTTATATCTTTAATTGCAAAAGCCCTTTGCGCATTTTTATCAACGTCCATTGCATTTAATATCCATTGTTCTTCTGGATGCCATTGTGTGGCTTTAAACTCAACCGACATAGGTATAATATTTCTATATTTTGTTTCGCCTTTCCAATTTGTATATAAAATTGTTACTTTCTTTTTTTCTTCCATATTTTCACATAATTAATCTTGTTTACTCAAAATTAATTCCTTTCTCTTTTCGCCCATTAGGGACAGCCTTTCTTGGGCGAAAATTATTTTTTCTAAAAGTTTGTTTTGCCCCAAAAGGGGCGTCTCTATTGGGCGATTATTCTGCTATTGCTAGAATATCGTTTTGCTTTACTATTATATAGTCTTCGCCTTCATATTTTATTTCGGTTCCTGCATATTTTGTTATTACAACTTTATCTCCTGTTTTTACATACATTTTTATTTCTTTTCCGTCTACATTTCCACCAGGTCCTACTGCAATTACTTCCGCAATTTGTGGTTTTTCTTTACTTCCTTCTGAAAGAATTATTCCACTTTTAGTAGTTTCCTCAGCTTTTGTCATTTTTAATACAACTCTGTCTGCTAATGGTTTTAACATATTAAATTACCTCCTTGTTTTATTACCAAAATTATAAAATTCCAGTAATTCATAGTCTGTTGGAATTCTAATAACATTAGTTCTAAATATGTACAGTTAATTAATAATTGGCTATATTCTAAATTTTTAGCTCCTTACTATTTCCACTAACATTGCACCAACGTTTCTTAGCACTCTTTCTTTGTGACTGCTAATAATTTATACCTTTTGTTAGCAAATGTCAATAGAGATTGCTAATTTTCACAAAACTTTCACATTCATTATATGACATATTTTTCAATTTATTCCTTCATTTCCATCTAATATCAGCCTAATCAGAAAATATTTTAATCCAAAAAACTTCATCTATTAATGATTTTTTAATGTAATGTTTGCTTTTTTTTACTAATTTGGTATATAATATTATAAATTTACTGTTCTAAGTAAAAAAAACTAGTTTTAAGGAGGGAATTCTCATGTCCGCCAAGAGAGCTGTTAACATCTACAATATGCTTCCTGGCGACGCTCTAGTCGCCGAACTTTACAAATCTTTTTCTGGTCCAGCACTAGAACAAAAACTTGAAATCGTACGTCAGTTGGAGTTGTACAATGCCATGTATGATGAAAACTTGTCTCTGGGCGAATTTGAGGACGCTTATATTCGTCATAAAGGAGACAGAGAATTCATTGAGGAGCCCGAGTAATTCGGACTCCTTATTTTAATAACTCTTGAAACATTTATACTTAAAAATTTTCTTATTTTCCATTTAAATTCTATTTTTTGTTGCTTTCACTAAACCTACAAATAATGGTTGTGGTCTATCCGGTCTTGATTTAAATTCTGGATGGAATTGTACTGCTATAAAGTATGGATGATTTTTTATTTCTACAATCTCTACCAGATTGCCGTCTGGAGATGTTCCGGAGAATACCATTTTCTTTTCTTCCATCTTCTTTTTATAATCATTGTTAAATTCATATCTATGTCTGTGTCTCTCAGATATTTCTTCTGAACCATACAAATTACTTGCAAGTGTTCCTTTTTCAAGTACACAAGGATATGCTCCAAGTCTCATAGTTCCACCTTTTTTTGTTATATTCTTTTGATCTTCCATTATATGTATTACTGGATTTTTTGTATCTGGATTAAACTCTACTGAATCTGCATCTTTTAAGTCTAAAACATCTCTTGCAAATTCTATTACCGCCATTTGCATCCCCAAACATATTCCTAAAAATGGAACGTTATTTTCTCTAGCATATTTTACAGTTTGAATTTTTCCTTCAATTCCTCTGTTACCGAATCCACCTGGGACTATAATTCCGTCAAATTTTTCAAGTTTTTCTTTTGCATTTTCGGCATTTATTGTTTCTGAATCTACAAATCCAATTTCAACATCAACCTCATTTGCATATCCTGCATGTTTTATACTCTCAACAACAGATAAGTACGAATCTTCCAATTTTATATATTTCCCTACTATTGCAATTTTTACTTTTTTCACTTTTTCATCTTTATATTTTTTATCTACATTCTTAAAATGCTCTATCATTTTTTCCCATTCTTCATTTTTAGGCTCTATTTTTTCTAATTTTAAATGTTTACATATGCTTGTTGCCAAACCTTCCTTTTCTAGCATAAGTGGAACTTCATATAAATTTGATGCCGTCATATTTGCAATTACATTTTCTGGTCTTACATTACAGAATAAAGCTATTTTATTTCTAATATTTTCCGTTATCGGAAGTTCTGTCCTACACACTAATACGTCTGGTTTAATCCCTAAAGATTGAAGTTCTTTTACAGAATGTTGTGTTGGTTTCGATTTCAATTCATTTGAACCTGTTATGTATGGCAATAGCGTAACATGTATATATACCACGTCTTCTGGATTATTTTCTATTCCAACTTGTCTAATTGCCTCTAAGAATGGCAAACTCTCTATGTCTCCAACAGTTCCACCAATTTCAGTTATTACAACATCTGCACCATCTTTTCCAAGTGAATATACCTTTTCTTTTATTTCATTTGTTATATGTGGGATTACTTGAACAGTCTTTCCTAAGTAATCTCCTCTTCTTTCTTTTTCTATTACACGTTGATAGATTCTTCCTGTTGTTATACTCGAATTTTTTGTTAAATTTTCATCTGTAAATCTTTCATAATGTCCTAAATCCAAATCTGTCTCTGCGCCATCATCTGTTACAAAAACTTCACCATGTTCATATGGGCTCATTGTTCCTGGATCAACATTTATATATGGATCAAACTTTTGGTTTGCCACTTTATACCCTCTATTTTTTAACAGCCTTCCAAGAGATGCTGCTGTAATTCCCTTTCCTAAACCTGATACAACTCCACCTGTTACAAATACATATTTTGTGCTCATTTTTTCCTCCTTTTACGATATCAATAAACAAAAAATAGGCTAAAAATACCTAAAAAGGTGTTTTTTTTTAGCCTATTTTTTATTATGCTTTAAACTAATTATTATTTTAACAAATATCTTTTATTTTTGCAATAAATTTTATTCATTCCATTTAAAACTATTTACCACTTCTTTTGTATACTCTTCTAAACTATCATATAGATTTTCATCATTGCTGTAAGTGCTTGCTGAAATAAATGCCATCTTGTCTCCATTAATCAAATAATAATCAAAAACCATGGCATCTTCATATCCCAACATAATCTCTAATGTTTCATAGCCATTATCTGTCGTAAGTACCTCTATTTGATAATTGTCAAAGCCCATATATTCATAGAAATATCCTTCAAATAAATCTCGTAAATCGTTTAATTCTATTTTTTCACCAAAGTTATTATCTCCATATGATACAGTTATTGTTTCAGGATAACTATGTTCTTCATTTCCTGCTAATACTTCGTTAGCATTCATGTATTTATAATACCTCCAAGTTTTCTCAACTGTTGTCTCATCATCTTCTGTACTTTGATTTACTTTATATTCATTCCAGGTATTATCTATTGAAAAACTAACATCATTGTTGTATACTTTTTTCTTTGATTGACTAATTAATCCAAATGAAAATAATATGCAAGCAATACTCACAGCTGCTATTGCAATAGCAATTGCACCCTTCCAATACGCATAGTGTATTTTTATGTTGCTTTCAGCTTCTTCACAGTAATAATATTTTCCTTTATATTTCTTTATAATTCGTAAACTGTATAGGTAATTAATATATTCCTTTGCATTTTTATTATTAATTTGTTCAATTAAATCTTCTTTTTTTTACAGCCTTTGCTTCATCTGTTGCCTCTAGTTTTTCAAATATTGATTTTGTAGCGTTAATAGCAACTTCCTTATATTCCTGTTTTTCCTTATTGTCAGATGAAAATAATTTTACCTTATTAACATTTAACATAACTTTTTTATTTATAACAGTACCTATAGCATATGACCCCAATAATGATAACACCAATGAAAGTAGACAATCTTGTACTATATTAAGTGATATGTTTGAATTTTTATATAAATTTACTGCTTCTTTAAAGCTAAATTGTATATTGGACTTTACTAACAAAGCCACGGGAATAATCATAAAAGACATTATTAACACATTTACAATTGATAATCCCATAATAATCCATGGCATTTTTTTATCTATTTTTCCTTGAAATATTTTATATCCAAAATACTCAAAAATTCCAATAAACAATATTGCACCAAGTATTCCAATAAAATCGGTATAAATATATGCTTGCTGTCGTTAATATAGAAAATACTAAACCTAGTATAAAACCTCCTATTATTCCAAAAATATATTTCTTTTCTTTTTTCTTTTTTATCCATATTAATATAATTCCTTTCCTTATATCTAACATTTATACTATAGCACAATCTTTATAAAATTTGCAAGAAAAACAAACTCAAAGTTTATTATTTATAAAAATTTTTATAAATAATAAAACTGACAGAAAACTTTATTTTTCTCTGTCAGTTCAAAATTGTTTATTTTATCCAAATATTCCTCTCTTTTTTACAGGAGGTTGTTCATTCATAGTTTTTGCAAGTTCTACAAGTAAATCTCTTTGTTCTTTAGACAAACGTTTTGGAACTTGTACCTGCACTGTGAATATTAGATTTCCTCTATAACCAGAATTAATGTGTACAAATCCTTTGTCTTTTATTGTGAATTTTGTGCCTGTTTGTGTTCCTTCTGGTATTTTATATGTCGTTTTTGTTCCATCTACTAGTGGAATTTCCAGCTCTGCGCCAAGTGTTGCTTGTGTAAATGTGATTGGAATATCACAATATACATTATCATCTTTTCTAGTAAATATGCTGTGTCTCTTCAAATTTACTGTTACATATATATCTCCATTTGGTCCACCATTAGTTCCTGGTTCACCTTCGCCTCTTAATACTACTGTTTGACCATCGTCAATTCCAGCAGGTATTTTTAGATTTATTTTAGCCTGTTTTCTAACTGTTCCTTTTCCAAGACATGTATCACAAACATCTTTTATTACTTTACCAGTTCCATGGCAATTTGAACATGTTGTTTGGACTCTCATTTGTCCTAATAAAGTAGTCTGCATCTTTGTAACAGTACCTTTTCCTCCACATATAGAGCATGTTTCCGGATGTGTTCCAGGTTTTGCACCTGTACCAGAACATGTAGGACATTTTTCATTTCTAGTTATATTTATTTCTTTATTTACTCCACTATATGCTTCTTCAAAAGTAAGGTTTACACTATATTTCAAATCTGCACCTTTGCTTGGAGCATTTGGATTTCTAGCTGATGATCTTCCAGTTCCGAATCCAAATAAATCGCCTAAGTCTCCGAAAATATCACTAAATCCATCAAAGCCAGATGTAGAATACGTATATGTTCCTCCACCAAATGGACCTCCAGCACCACCAAAACCTTGACTTGGATCTGCTGTTCCAAATTGGTCGTACATTTTTCTCTTTTGCGGATTAGACAAAACTTCATATGCTTCATTTACTTCTTTGAATTTTGCTTCTGCTTCTTCTTTATTATCTGGATTAGCATCAGGGTGATATTTCTTTGCAAGACGTCTATATGCTTTTTTTAGTTCGTCATCTGTTGCTGTTTTTTCAACACCTAAGACTTCATAATAATCCTTCTTTTCAGCCATTGCTTTCTCCTTTTCTACAATTATCCTTTTCTGCCCAATAGGGACTCCCCTTTTGGGGCGAAAAACATTTAAGAAAATCGCCCAAAAAGGGGCGTCCCTATTGGGCGATTTTTATTATTTGTTTTCGTCTTTTTTGTCGTCTTCTACTTTGTAATCTGCATTGTATACATTTCCATTTGCGTCTGTTTGTGGTCCAGCACCTGCTCCCGCATTTGCTCCGGCACCTGCAGCTCCGTTTGGATTTGCTTGTGCATATAGTTTTTCAGACATTGCATAGAAAGCTTGTTTTAATTTCTCTGTTGCTTCTTTTATTTTATCAATATCAGAACCTTCAAGAGCTTTCTTTACATTCTCTATTTCTGCTGTAGCTTTTGCTTTTTCTTCTCCGCTTATCTTGTCACCTAATTCATCTACTGTCTTTTGGCAGTTGTACATTAGGCTTTCAGCTTCGTTTCTAGCTTCTATTTCGTCTTTCTTCTTCTTATCTTCTGCAGCATGTGCTTCTGCGTCTTTAACAGCTTTGTCTATATCTTCATCTGTTAAGTTTGTTGAAGCTGTAATAGAAACTTTTTGCTCGTTTCCTGTTGCCATATCTTTTGCAGATACGTGAACTATACCGTTAGCATCTATATCAAATGTAACTTCAATTTGTGGAACTCCTCTTGGTGCTGCTGGAATTCCTGTTAATTGGAATCTTCCTAATGTCTTGTTGTATGCAGCCATTTCACGTTCACCTTGTAATACGTGTACTTCAACTGATGTTTGACCATCTGCTGCTGTTGAGAATATTTGTGATTTCTTTGTTGGTATTGTTGTATTTCTTTCGATTAATTTTGTGAATACACCACCATATGTTTCAATACCTAATGATAATGGTGTTACATCTAGTAATACTAAGTCTTTAACATCTCCTGATAATACACCACCTTGAATTGATGCACCTATTGCAACACATTCATCTGGGTTTATTCCTTTATCTGGATCTTTTCCTGTTATTTTCTTAACTTCTTCTTGTACACATGGTACTCTTGTTGAACCACCAACTAATAATACTTTATGAATATCTGCAGATGTAACTCCTGCATCTTTCATAGCTTGCTCTACTGGTACTCTTGTAGCATCAACTAAATCTCTGATTAATTCTTCGAATTTAGCTCTTGTTAATGTTACATCTAAGTGTTTTGGTCCTTGAGCATCTGCTGTAATGAATGGCAAGTTGATTTGTGTTTGTTGCATTCCAGAAAGCTCTATTTTAGCTTTTTCAGCAGCTTCTTTTAGACGTTGCATAGCCATTTTATCTGTTGATAAATCTATTCCATTTGATTTTTTGAATTCTGATATTAAGTAATCTATAATTCTTTGATCGAAGTCATCTCCACCTAAGTGTGTATTACCATTTGTAGCAAGAACTTCGAATACACCATCACCAATATCAAGTATAGAAACATCGAATGTTCCACCACCTAAATCGTATACCATTATTTTTTGGTCTTGATCTTCTTTATCCATACCAAATGCTAAAGCTGCAGCTGTTGGCTCGTTTATGATTCTTAATACTTCAAGTCCTGCAATTTTACCTGCATCTTTTGTAGCTTGTCTTTGACTATCTGAGAAGTATGCTGGAACTGTTATAACAGCTTGTGTAACTTTTTGTCCTAAATAATTTTCTGCATCTATCTTTAATTTTTGTAATATCATAGCAGAAATCTCTTGTGGAGAGAATTCTTCTCCTTCTATTTTAACTTTTTCAGCTGTACCCATTTTTCTTTTTATTGATATAACTGTGTTATCTGGATTTGTAACAGCTTGACGTTTTGCTATTTGTCCTACTAATCTTTCTCCATTTTTTGAAAATGCAACTACTGATGGAGTTGTTCTGTTTCCTTCTGCATTAGGAATAACAACTGGCTCTCCACCTTCCATAACTGCAACACATGAATTTGTTGTACCTAAATCAATACCTATAATCTTTCCCATAATAAATTTCCTCCCTATTTTACTATACTAAAGTTATTTTTCTATATTAAATTTTCTTAAGTTCTATCTATATAAATTTTTAAAATTAATAACATATAAAATTGTTAAATTAATTAAAAGCAAGTATTGCTAGGCAAATTTGTCTTAATAACCGGAGGCGTACTTTATGTACGTCGAGGATTATTAATGGCAAATTTAACAACGCAAGACGAAGCTTTTTATTAATTTTAGTTTGCTACAACAACCATAGAATGACGAATAACCTTATTGCCTATCATGTAGCCTTTTCTATATTCTTGTGCAACTATTTTTTCTCCAAGTTTTTCATCTTGTATCATGCTTACTGCCTCATGTAATTCTGGATCAAAAGGTTGTCCTACTGCCTCTATTTCTTTTACTCCATTTGCTGTAAGCACATCTTTAAATTGCTTTAATACAAGTTCGATTCCTTTTTTATATTCTTCATCTTTTGTCTCGGCTTCTGTTGCTTTTTCTAAGTTATCAATTACTGGTAATAATGATGATATTATATCCCCTATTATCGAATTGTATAACCCTTCTCTTTCTTTTGCACTTCTTTTCTTTAAATTGTCGAATTCTGCAATAAGCCTTGTGTGTCTATCTTTTACATCTGCCAATTCATCTTTTAATTTTGATATTTGCTCATTTAATTCTTTTTCTTTATTTTCTGTTTTTTCTTCTTTTTTTACTTCTTGCTTTTCCTCTTTTTCTCCTTGTGCTTTTTTCGCTTTATCCATTATCATCATCCTTTCTCTCTTTAGAATTTGGATTGTCTAGTTTTGGTGTTTCACTATTTTCGCCTAACTTTTTACTAATATATTTCATTGCCGATATTACTTTTGAATAGTCCATTCTGGTAGGTCCAATTATAGCAATCGTTCCTAAATCTTTTCCTTCTTCTTTATGTTTAAATGTTATTATACTAAAGTCTTTTAAGGCTTCATCCACATTTTCATCACCAATGTAAACGTTTATTTCATCTTGATTATCATCACTATTCAAAACATCTATCATCTGTTTAGTTTTGTCTGTGTCTAATATATTTACGAAATTTTTGGCTATATCTAAACTCTTAAATTCTGGTAAATCAAACGATTTATTGGCCCCCTCCATATAAATCGGTGCGTCTTCGTTTATTGCTTTATTTAACTGTTCTAATACAGGTTTTACCACATTTAATACACTACTCATTTCTGAATGCATGTATTCTTCCATCGGTTTATCTATTTGAGTAAGTGGTTTTCCTTTTAGTTTGTTGTTAAACAAATACGTTATTGTATCAACTTGTTCTTGCGTTACGTCTTCATCAAACTTAATTATTGTTTCTTTTATAAGTCCACTCTCTGTTAGAATTATTGCCATTAAAAGCCTGCTACCTAACAATACAAATTTAACTTCTTCTATATTTTGACTCGCTACTCGTGGGCCTATTCCAACTGATGTGTAATGAGTTATTTCAGATAATGTTGATGTTGCAATTTTTGTTAAATCTTCTATTTGATTAACCTTAGTTGCAAGTTGTGTCTGTATATATTTTATCTCCTGCATACTAATATCATTATAGTTTAAAAGTTCATCAACATAGTATCTATAACCTTGTGCTGACGGAATACGTCCAGCTGATGTATGTGGTTTATCAAGCAAACCAATCTTTTCAAGCTCAGCCATATCGTTTCTTATCGTGGCACTGCTGTAATCAATTCCATGTTTTTCTACAATAGACTTCGAGCTTACAGGCTCAGCTGTTTCAATATATTCTTCTACAATAGCTTGCAATATTTTTTTCTTTCTATTGTCTAGCATTTTTTCACCTCTTTTTAGCACTATACTGCCTTGAGTGCTAAACTGTGTATATAATACATCGTAAGTTAGCAAAAGTCAATAGAGATTGCTAATTTTATTGTGAAAGTTTTGTGAATTTTCGCCCATTAGGGACGGGGGATTTTGGGCGAAATTGCAAGACTTTGTTGTACTTTAAGCTAAAATTGCCCAAAAAAGGGCGTCCCTCTTTGGCGAAGGACGTCTCTTAATTTATACGTTAAATTTAAATAATACTATATCTCCATCTTGCATTATGTATTCTTTACCTTCTGAACGAACCAATCCTTTTTCTTTTGCTGCTGTCATTGAGCCTTCTCTCATTAAGTCATCATAAGAAACTATTTCTGCTCTAATGAACCCTCTCTCTATATCTGAGTGAATTTTTCCTGCAGCCTGTGGAGCTTTTGTTCCTTTCTTTATTGTCCATGCTCTTACTTCTGGCTCTCCAGCTGTTAAGAATGACATTAATCCCAGTAAATCATAGCTTGCTTTTTTTATTACTTTATCTAATCCAGATTCTTCTAGACCTAATGCTTCTAGCATTTCCTTTTTGTCATTACCATCTAAACTTGATAATTCTTCTTCTATTTTTACGCAAAGCTTTATAACTTCTGCCTTGTCTTGTTTTTGCATATTCTTTTACACTGTTTACATTTGCATCATTTTCATCCAATAATTGATCTTCTGAAACATTTGCAACATATAAAATTGGTTTCATTGTTAGTAAGAATCCATCCCTTACTATTTCTAGTTCTTCATCTGTATACTCCAAACTTCTTGCTGGTTTTCCATTTTGCAAAGCATCTCTTACTTTTTTCCATGTATCAAATTCTAATTGATATTTTTTATCACCTTTTATTAATTTACTAGCTCTATCAATTCTTTTTTCAACAGTCTCTAAATCTGCAAATACAAGTTCTAAATTAATAGTTTCTATATCTCTTACAGGGTTAATGCTTCCATCAACATGTATTATGTTTGAATCTTCAAAACATCTTACAACTTGGCAAATTGCATCTGTTTCCCTTATATGAGATAAAAATTTATTGCCTAATCCTTCGCCTTTGCTTGCTCCTTTTACCAAACCTGCTATATCAACAAATTCAATTACAGCATGTGTAACCTTTTGAGGATTGTACATCTTGGCTAGGTTGTCCAATCTTTCATCTGGCACTGGAACTACGCCTACATTTGGTTCTATTGTACAGAATGGATAGTTTGCACATTCTGCTCCTGCATTTGTTATTGCATTAAATAAAGTACTCTTTCCTACATTTGGAAGTCCTACAATTCCTATTTTCATTATATCTTCGACCTTTCTTTTTCTTATAGCTATTATAATATAACACAAATTATTACTTTTGGCAATTAATTTATTTAAGGTTCCATATTGGAACCCTAAATAGAATTTTAAATATATTTTTCACTATTATTTGAATAATTTATTAAACGTATTCTTTCCGACTATTCCATCTTGAGATAATCCATTTCTTTTTTGAAATTCTCGTACCGCACTTTCTGTTGCGGGTCCGAATATTCCGTCTGCATTAATGTTAAATAATTTGCAAATAAGCATTGATTGAATTAACCAAGTGATGTTTCCTTCTGCTCCTCTTCGAACATTTATGCAGGCATTGTAAGTGTTAGTTCCAAATATTCCATCGACTGCTAGTTTACTTCCAAACTGTTTATTTAATTCTGTTTGTAATCCCTTCACCAATGCCTTCTTCGTCTCGTTTCCATAAATATTATCTACTGAAATATTTAAGCCATATTTTTCATTTAACGAGGTTTGTATTATAGCTATTTTTCCCTTTTCTTTGCTTGGTTTTGATTCTCCTGTTTCATTTGCTATTTGATCAAATGGAAAATTGTCACCCGGGCAATTTGTTGCATTTACATTTTTATGAACTTGTACTGTGTTTATTCCATATTTATTTTTTAAAAAGTTTACAAGTTCTCTTCCAGCTTTAATCTCCTCCTCTTGCATTATTTCTTCTTTATAATCTCCTTCAAAGCAAATTCCCAATGAATCATAATTTGCACCATATGCATGTGCTCCAACCTTATCCTCCGGACGAAGTCTATATATTGTACCATCTTTTCTTACTAGAAAATGATATCCAGCTCCACTCCATCCATTGCTTAAATGCCACCTGTGAATATCTTCAGCAGAACACTTTTTGGCCTGCAGATGATGCAAAATTATTCTTTTAGTAGAGCTACGTGTATCCATTTGTTTAAAATTTAAATTTGTATTAATTATATTCATATTTATTTCTTCTCCCTATTGCTAATAGCCTTCTGTCCTAATAAATACGTACTTATTACTCCTTGAACAACAGCTATTACCTGTACTATTTGAATCGCATATGGTATTGTTATTCCTTCTACAGCATTAATTCCAGTAACCAAAGCACTAATAATTGCCAAAACATTTATTGTATATTTTGCTATCGTCTTAATCTTTTCCATATTAAATCCTCCTAATATATTGTATTCGAGAATTTTTTTATTGAGACTATTTATACAAATTTAGACAAAAATTTATTAGATTTTATAACCATAATTAATATCAAAAATAGACAAACAAATTGCTTCACTGGAGCTAACAACGGGAATTGCCGAGCCGTGTCGGGAAAATTGTCCACTGGACAATTTTCTAATTCTCCTTTTCAATTCTCGTTTTTTTATAAAAAAATACTAGAATTCTCTAAAAATTCTAGTTTTCTATAAATTTTGGAGCTAACAACGGGAATCGCCGAGCCGCGTCGGGCAAATTGTCCACTGGACAATTTGCTATTCCTCCTTTTCGATTCCCTTTTGTAGTTATCCTGTATTTTCTGGAGCTAACAACGGGAATCGAACCCGTGACCTCAGCCTTACCAAGGCTGCGCTCTACCTACTGAGCTATGATAGCGTATGTTGCTTCTGTTTTGCATCAGAAGCTTTTATATATTACTTTCTGCTTGTATATTTTTTGCAGTTTTCTTTCTAATTCTTTGTATTGCATTGTCCACAGATTTTACTGGAGCATCTAATCTTTCTGCAATTTTTACATAAGATTCACCTTGTACATATCTATTAAGTACTTTCTTTTCAAAGTCACTTAAAGATGAGTCTATAACATTTTCTACACTTAAGAAATATTCTTTTTTTTTTGTAATTGTATCCAGTGGATCTTCTATTACTGTGTTTTCAAGCACGTCCACTATTTGCGTATCATTATTTCCATCTTCATTTTCGAATGCTGTCATATTCAATGATAAATACGAATTTAATGGCATATGTTTCTGTCTATTAGAGGATTTTATTGCTGTTATTAATTGTCTTTCTATACATAAATTTGCAAATGATTTAAATGAGTTCTGCTTGTCCGGTTTGTAATCTTTAATTGCTTTATATAAACCTATCAAACCTTCTTGAACTATATCTTCTTTTTCGGCACCAATTATAAAATATTTATTCACTTTTGAATTTACTAGGTCTTTATATTTGCATATTAAAAAATCTAGTGCATCTGTATCTTTTTTATTTATCAATTCCAGTAGTTCATCATCAGACATATTATTATAATTGTTGTTCATCTTTTAGCAAGTTCCTCCTAATAGTGCCTCATTGGTTTGTATTATATGCTAAAAAAGCTTGAAATGTCAATATTTTTTGCAAATTATTTTGATTTTCTGTTTTAATTTTTTCATATTTCATTAGTTTAGTATATAACCTATTATACTGCTACTTTTATAAGATTTTTTATTGCTAAACCGTCCTTTTTGAGGTATAATCATTCTATTAAAATTTAAGGAGATTTTTGCAATGGCTTTTGATGGTATTGTAACTAAAGCAGTAGTTTCAGAATTGAACACATGCCTTATTAATGGAAAAATAAATAAAATTTTTGAGCCTAATAAAAACGAGATTTTATTGGGTATTTATTCTGGCGGAAAGAATTATTGTTTGAATATTTCTATAGATTCAGTAAATTATAGAATTAATTTAACCACTAATTCTAAGCCTAACCCTCAAAATGTTTTGAATTTTTGTATGGTTCTTAGAAAACATTTGACTGGTGGAACTATTAAGAGAATTTATTCTACTGGCTTAGAACGTATTGTTTTTATTGATATTGATGTATACAACGAGCTTAATGATTTAATTACAAAAACTCTTGTTGTTGAACTTATGGGAAAACACAGCAATATTATATTGCTAAATTCGGAGCATACAGTTATCGATAGCTTACGTCATCTAAATAAATTTGATAATTCAAATAGAGACATCTTCCCTGGTTCGAAATATTTGAATATTGAAAGTGCTAAAAAGGACTTTCTTGCAGTTAAAACTTTCGATGAGTTTTATAGAGATGTTTCAATAGATAGCGAAAATTTGCCATCAACATTATCTAAAGTTTACAATGGATTTGGAAAAAAGAATATATCATATTTATTAGAAACATTGAACATTCCAACAGCTGTTTCTACTAATAATTTGAAAGAAGTTTACTCATATCTAAAAGATTTGTTTGCAAACATGCCTGATAACGTTGTTTTAAAAGAATATTCTTCTGTTAAGAAAGATTACTTTGCTTATAAATCAACAAACGATGGACTTGCTGTGAACTTCTATTTAGATGATTTTTATACTTCAAAAGAACAGTCTGAGCAATTCAAGCAGTACAGAGATACAGTATTAAAGCTTGTTTTAAATCATGTTGGAAAGATAAAAGAAAGAATTAGCACAATAGATTCAAAAATTGATGATTGTGCAAATGCTGAAAAATACAGATTATATGGTGAATTAATAACTTCAAATTTATACAGAATACCAGATTATCCACAGGCTGAAGTTACTTTGGAAAACTATTATGATAACAATAATTTAATTACTATACCATTAGATGAGAAATTTAGTCCATCTAAAAACGCCAAGAACTTTTTCAAAAAATATAGAAAACTACAAAACACAATAGCTATTGTAGAAAAGCAAAAAGAATTGTCAGAGGCTGAGTTATCATACTTAGAAAGTATTGTATACGAGTTAGAGGAAGTTTCCACAATTGAAGATATAGACAATATTTATTCTGAAATTTGTGATAATTTAATTTTCGGAAAAAATGCAAATACAGTAAATAATCATGTATACAATAAACAGAGCAAAATTACTAATTCTAAATCGAGTAAGCAATCAAACGCAAGTAATATGCCGGAAAAGCGTAATATTGATGGTTACACTGTTTACATTGGAAAGAATAATAAACAAAATGATTATTTAACTTGCAGACTCGCACAAAATTCTGATATTTGGTTTCACACGAAAGATATTCATGGAAGTCATGTTGTCTTAAAAACAGATAGTAATTTAAAATTTACTGATAAATCTACCACAGTTCCAGATTCAGTTTTATATAAATGTGCATCTATTGCTGCATATTACAGCAAGGCTAGAATGTCTCAAAATGTGCCAGTTGACTATACTTTAATAAAATATGTAAAAAAGCCTAATGGAGCAAAACCAGGAATGGTAATATACACAAATAATAAGACCCTATATGCAAATCCTCAAAATATACAATAATACAAAACGGTGACAGAGAAGAACACAAAAAAGCATTAATATAAATTGGAACGGAAAAATATAAATTTTTTCTCCGTTCCAATTTTATACCAAAAAATTTTATGCTGGTGGATTTATTATTGCCTGTATTTCTTCATCTTGTCTTAATTCTGGTACTATAAAATCATAAGCTCTTTTGTCATTTTTTATTGCTTCTATTGCTATTGTCTTGTCTGAACGCAGACGCTTGCTTGCATATTTTACAATTAAGCCTTTATTTTTCACAGATTCTAGTACAACATCGTAATCGTCTCTTAGTTCTTTGCTTACATAATATAAAATTTGTCCATCTGTTTTTGCAGCTTTAAGTACTAGTTCTTTATCTGCTTTCAATTCATCTGAGGCATAACATAAAACCCAGCCTTTTTTCTCAACTGCCTGCATCAATATTTCTCTGTCTGCTTTCAACCTTTTTGAGGCAAATTCCAATGCTCCACCATCTTTTGTAACAGCTTTCATTACTAGTTCTTTGTCGTCTTGCAATTCAGGAGATGCTTTGCATCTAATAAAAGTCCATCTTCTTCTATTGCTTTTTCTACATATTCTCTGTCATTGCTATGTTCTTTTACATCGTCATAAGTGTACATTTTTCAAGCCCCCCTCGCATTCCACCTATAGTGCACTTGTTTTATATTCTATGTTTTCCATGTATGGATATATTTCTTTTAATCTTTTGTGTGTAATTATTGTTAAACGTGGCAATGGATTTTTTAAATTTTCTGTTAGTAACTGCTGTGTATAGCAATTTTCTGATGTCTTAAATAATTGGTATCTGTTTCTAACATATGTGTAAAAAATTATATACCCATTATCTAATTCGTTTTCCATGCGTTCAAATGAATATTTGCCTTCCATATGTTTATTTGTCCTTTCCCTGGTGAAAAATAATTATAATTTTGACTACGTCAAATTTCATTCAAAACGCAGTTACATACAAAAAAAGTATGCGTCCTTGCCTTTTGGATTTATTTTCCTTGCTAAAATTTAATTCTTTTCCACCTTCTCTTTTTTGAATTTTCAACTTTACTACATTTGTAATTATTTTTCAATCATATTTTTAAAATCTTGCTCTGAAATAATTGCAACTCCCAATTCTTGTGCTTTTGTTAATTTTGAACCCGCTTCTTCCCCGGCTAGTACGTAGCTCGTTTTTTTAGAAACTGAACCTGATACTTTACCTCCAAAGCTTTCTATTATGTCGCTTGCTTCTTGCCTTGTGTACTCTTCCAAACTTCCTGTTAATACGAATGTTTTTCCTGCAAATCTATCATCTGTATTAGTATTTTCATTTTGTATTACCTCAGTATTTACTCCCGCTTCTTTTAGCCTATTTATTAAATCAACAGTTTGTGGTTGCCTGAAAAATTCATAAATGCTTTGTGCTGTAATTTCTCCAACATCCTCAATCATACTTAACTCTTCAAAACTTGCTCCAGCAATATCATCTATAGACTTATATTCTTTACACAATCCTTTAGCAGATTTTGTTCCTATATGTCTTATTCCGAGTGCTGTTAGTAACTTAAATAAGTCATTGTTTTTGCTTGCATTTATTGAATCTATTAGATTTTGAGCAAATTTCTTTCCATTCTTTTTAAGTGATGCAATTTCTTCTGCTGTTAACATGTAAATGTCAGCAATATTTTTTATTAAACCTTTATCTACTAATTGTTCTAATATTTTTATTCCAAGCCCATCTATATCCATTCCTTCTTTTGAGACGAAATGTGCAAGATTTCTTAATATTTTTGCACTACATTCTATTCCTATACAACGTGCAACAGCCTCGCCTTCTTCTCTTACTACTGGTGCTCCGCAGACTGGACATACTGTTGGCATAACAAATTCTCTTTCAGTACCATCTCTCTTCGATTTTATAACATCAACAACTTCTGGAATTACATCTCCCTGCTTTTGAATTACGACTGTATCACCTATTTTTAGGTCTTTTTCTTTTATAAAATCTTCATTGTGAAGTGTTGTTTTTGAAATAGTTGAGCCTGCAACCTTAACTGGCTCTAATATTGCAGTTGGTGTAAGTGCTCCTGTTCTTCCAACTTGACATACGATGTCTAAAAGTTTTGTCTCTTTTTTCTCTGGTGGATATTTGTATGCAATAGCCCACTTTGGCACTTTATATGTGGTTCCTAATATCTCTCTTAAACGTAAATTATCAACCTTTATAACTGCACCATCTATTCCAAATGATAGATTTTCTCTGTCTTCTCCAATCTTTTTGATTGCTTCTATTGCTTCATCTATTGTACTACACAATGTTCTTACCGGCACTACATTAAATCCTAATTTTCGTAGCTTGTCTAGTTCTGTAAAATGTGGATTTTCAGAATCAAATGTATCCTCATCATATTTTTGCACATTAAATATAAAAATATCTAGCGGTCTTGTTGCGGTTACCTTTGAGTCCAATTGGCGAAGAGAACCTGCCGCTGCATTTCTTGCATTTGCAAATAGGCTTTCATCTAATATTTCTCTTTCTTCGTTCATTTTTTCGAACTCTTTTGTTCCGATAAATACCTCTCCACGAACCGTAATATCTATTTTTTCTTTTAACTCTTTTGGTATATGTGAAATTGTTTTTAGGTTTTCTGTTACATCTTCTCCAATCAGGCCATTTCCACGTGTTGCACCTTGCACAAAAAACACCATTTTCATACTTAAGTGCTGTAGATAGACCGTCAATCTTTGTTTCTACAACATATTTTAATTCTTCATTATTTTCTTCTGCAACTTTTCTAACTCTTGTATCGAAATCTCTCAATTCTTCAAAAGAAAATATATCTTGAAGGCTTTGAAGTGGTACTTCATGTACCACTTGCTTGAATCCTTCTTTAACATGACCTCCAACCTTTTGAGTTAACGAATCACGAGTAATAAGCTCTGGAAATTGTTTTTCCAAAGCTTTTAATCTGTTCATCATCATATCATACTCGTAATCGGTTATTGCAGGGCTATCCATATCGTAATATAATTTTGCATAATACTCTAATTTTTCTCTAAGTTCTTTAACCTCTGTTTTCGCTTGCTCTAACTCCATTATTATATAAGTTCCTCCTACAAAACTTTATAATTGTTCTCCACAATTATTGCAGAATTTGTTACCTGCATCATTTGGCATTTTGCACTTTGGGCAAACCTTTTTTGATGTTTTTGCCTTACCACATTCACTACAGAATTTACCATCTGCTGGATTTACATGACCACATTCACAAGTCCAGCCTTCAGCTGTTGTATCATCAGCTTTATCCTCTTTTTGTTTACTTAAATCCATTCTGCTCGCATCATTGTTTTGATTCCATGGTCCGTTTGCAGCATTTTGCATCATTCCATTTGTTGACATGTTCATCATTCCTATTCCCATGAATCCATTTGCTTGCTCCATTTTCATTTTTTGTGCATTTTCAACAGCATTTGAATATGCTCCAACCATTCTTCCTTGTTGCATGTAAGAGTTTGAACTTAATTCGTAATCATCAATCTTCTTTGCAGAATCATCTGTTAATGTTACAGATTCAACAGCAAAGCAAACTATTTCTATTCCTCTTTCTCTTATTTTTGCATCAAATACCTTTTCATCCATCATTTCTCTTATTTCATCTGTTTGACTTGGCATTTCTAGAACTGGAACTTTGTATTTAGCTGTACCAAGCTCATTTGCAACATTTTGGAATACAGACATAACTTCTGTTCTTAATTGCTCTACTAATTCATCTTTTTTATAAATATCAGCAGTTCCTGCTAATTTGCTCATAAACAAAGCTGGGTCTGAAATTCTAAAAGTATATTTTCCAAAACATTTTACTTCTACTCTTAGTGGTGTTAAAGTATTTGTCATTTGGTTTGGAATTGGGTGTGACCAATCTTGGAATGGAATTGGTGCCGCTGTTCCAAATTTATTATCTATTATTTCCTTTGTATTGAAGAAAAATACTGCTTGTTGTTTAGCACTTGCTCCATTATATGTAAACCTTTGCCACATTTCTTTAAATACTTCTCCAAATTGTCCTGCAAAGAATGAAGGTGTAGAAGAACTATCAAAAGTATATACTCCTTCTTCTGCCGTTGCATCTATTACTCTACCATTATCGAATATAATTGCACATTGTCCTGGTGCTACTATAATTGTACTTTTTTTTTGATATAACTCCATTTGGAGTAGTTTTCTTAACCATAAGAACCTCATTTGTCATGTTCTCACATCTTATTGCTTCCTTCCATTGATCATGCATTGTACTTCCTATTGCACTTGCTGCTGCTTTAATTAATCCCATAATTTTTTCCTCCTAAAATTAATTTTTACTTTTGGTCTTTAAATAATTTATTCTGCGCATACCTTAATTTACAAGGCCCGCACAAATTTTAGCCTATTTTCTCTAAGTTTGATAATGCCCAGCTATGTTCTCCTGTTGTAATTACACTTCCACAATACTCGCATTTACCTGATGATGTTATTTGTGTTGGTGCTCCACAGTTTGGACAATTTGTTGTATTTATTTCAATAGAACCTGGTTTTGTCTTTTCGCCTGTTGTTCTAATAAAATCAAGTTTATATGTGCTATATCTATCAGTTGTCTTATCACCTTTTACTATTTTTCCTGTTGTTTCGTCTATTATATAATCATTCATTCTAGATTTCAATACAACAGTTAAAACATCTTTATTTCCAGTTTGCTTGAAGTCTGCTAACTTAACTGATAATACGCAAATTCTTTCCATTACATTTATTTGTTTTCTGTCTATATAACCTTGTAATTGCTTTTGATGTTGTTCAAATAGCTCATTTGTTTCAAATACTCTAATAGTACTCCAATCTCTTGCGGTCCACGCTTCTTGCAATTTTACAAATAAACTTCTAGTCCAAGATAAGAACTCTTCTTTATTAAACATTTCATCAACAGCTTTAACTTTTCTTTCAACATCTTCTTCAGAATCAAAATTAGATGCTGGTTGATACGTTTGAACTGGTCTAATTGGAGTGTGTTTATTCTTTGAAGAAATAGCATAAGCTATAGCAATTATAATAATAAAAGTTATTATTGTTCCCCACGAAGAACCTCCGCCACTACTATGTCTTGTTCCTCCATAACTAGAACTGTAATCATCGTCGTCCCAACTGCTCCATGAGCTTCCGCTATCCCATGAACTGTCGCTATCCCATGAGCTACCACTGTCGTAATCTTCAAAACTTCCTACATCTGCAATTGATGTTTTATAATCAATCGTAACTGTTGAAATAAACGTTATCAAAAGCAATGCAATGAATATTTTCTTTAATTTTTTCATATTTTATCCCCTTTATCTCTTATGTATATATTGTTCTCTACTCAAAATTGATAATATGGTATTATTTTTTCGTATTAACAATCTTTTAGTAAATCTTTTTCCGCCTTTTAAATACTCATATCCAGAGAAAATTGTTGCAATAACAGAAACCGTCATAAATATGCTTGCTAAAATATTCATTACAAAATCTCCTGTTGTCATATATGTAAGTGCACTATTTACAAATGCAAAATAAGGTTGTGTTGTTAAGAACATTAAAATTATCGCAATCATTTGTGTAACAGTTTTTAATTTTCCCCAAACATTTGCGGCAATTACCTTGCCACTGTTTTGTACAGCAATTAATCTGTATCCCGAAACGGCAAATTCACGGAATATTACTATAATTGGAATCCATGCTGGTAATCTTCCCATTTCTACAAATAAAATCATGGCAAAGAACTACTAAAATTTTGTCTGCAATTGGATCTAAAAATTTTCCGAAGTTAGTTACTTGATTATTTTTTCTTGCCAAATATCCATCTAGTTTATCTGTTATTGATGCAATTATAAATATTAATTCCATTATCCACATTGTTGTAGATATGCCTAAAAAACTTCCCGGTATATCAAAAAAAGATACTATAACCATTATTGGAACTAGTATTATTCTAAATAGTGTTAATTTGTTTGGTAAATTCATTTTTGTTGTATTCCTTTCTTGAGGACAGATTTCGATTGAAAATTTTTAATTTTTGTTCAATCATCTCCTCTTTGCTTGCTATAATTATATACAATAGATTGTTAAAAATAAAGAGAAAATATAAAATTTTTAATTTTTTTCAAAATAAGACCTTTTTTCACAATAATAGGAAGATAGCCTACTCTCTTTAGAGTAAGCTATTCAATCTTTATTCGTAATCGACTATGTTTATCCATTGATCCAGCATTTCTTGTTCTTCTACTTTTCCTTTTGTCTTTCTTATTGCTTTTGCAACTATTGGAATCCATCTTTGTACTTCTTTCTTGTCCGTTCCTGTCTTCTCGCAGTATAAATTTACGTATTTTTTCTGCTAATTCTTTTTGATTTCTCATAGAGAATATTAAGTATGTGTTTGCTACGTCTGCTGAGCCATTTCCTTGTGTTGCGTGTGCCCAGTCGATTATCGCATATTCGCCATTTTCTTTTACTATTATGTTGCTTGGAACGAAGTCTCCATGGCATAGCTTGTCATGGTTTTTCATTCCTTCTAGTCTTTGTAGCAACTCATACTTTGTCGTGTCATCTATGTTTGTAGCATCAGTTATTTTTCTTCTATATTTGTCTTTTATTCTGTTTAATAGAGGTACTCTTTTTTGATAAAACTTCTAATTGAATTCCTACGAAAAAGTTTAAATATTCTTCTTTGTTTTTCCGGATGTCCTATCATTAAAACATCTAGTGGTGTTCCCTCTACATATTCTGTAATTAGAGCCCATCTCTCGTTTATTTTTGTAACTTCTTGTAATCTAGATATTTTTAAATCTGTGTTTTCTTCCACTCTTGATTGAATTAAAGCTTCGTTTAATATGTCTGCCTTCGAGTAGTTTTCTACGAATAATTTTATCGTCTTATCTCTGTCTCTATAAACAGTTTTTGTTTTTCTTTCAGCTATTGATTTATCAAATTAAATTCCATTATCTTTCACCTCCATAATATGTTTTTAAATAAATTTCTTTTATCTCACTTATTAATGGGTATCTTGGATTTGCACCTGTACATTGGTCATCAAATGCTTTTTCGCTCATTTCATCCAATGTTGATAAGAAATCTTCTTCTGAAATTCCATAGTCTTTTATTGTTTTCTTGAAGCTGACTCTCTCTTTTAATTCGTCTATTTTATTTATCAATCTTTCTAGTTTTTCTTGGTCCGTATTTCCGCCTAAGTTTAAGCTATCTGCTATTTCTGCATATCTTCTTAAGGCATGTGGATACTCGTATTGTGGGAATGTTCCCATTTTGTTGGAACTTCTTCTGCATTAAATCTCATTACTTCGTCTAATACCAATCCAACTGTAACTCCATGTGGTAGATGATGGTAAGCACCTAATTTATGTCCCATTGAATGGCATATTCCTAAGAAAGCATTTGCAAATGCCATACCTGCCATCGTTGCTGCGTTTGCCATTTTTTCTCTTGCAATAGGGTCGTTTGCTCCTTCTTCATAAGCTCTTGGCAAATATTCGAATATCGTCTTGATTGCTTCTATTGCTAGTCCGTCTGTAAATTCAGTTGCCATCATAGAAACATATGCTTCTATCGAATGAACTAAGGCATCAATTCCAGATGCTGATGTTAGTCCTTTTGGAGCATTCATCATCATGTCGGCGTCTACTATTGCCATTTTAGGAAGCAATTCATAGTCTGCAAGTGGATATTTTTGGCCTGTTGTTTCGTCTGTTATTACAGCAAATGGTGTTACCTCTGAACCTGTTCCTGCTGATGTTGGAACTGCTATAAAGTAAGCTTTCTTCACCCATTTTAGGGAATGTGTAAACTCTTTTTCTAATATCCATGAATCTCATTGCCATGTCTAGGAAGTCTATTTCTGGGTGCTCGTATAGAACCCACATTATTTTTGTGCTGCATCCATTGCAGAACCACCACCTATTGCTATAATGCAATCTGGTTTGAAGGCATCTATCAATTTAGCACCTTCTTTTTTTTGCACAAGCAAGAGTTGGGTCTGGAGCAACATTGAAGAATGTTTCGTGAACTATTCCCATCTCATCTAATTTGTCTGTTACAACTTTTGTGTAACCATTTTCATACAAGAATGTATCTGTTACTATAAATACTCTCTTCTTATTCATTACGTTTTTTAGTTCTTCTAAGGCTACAGGCAAGCAACCTCTCTTCATATAAACCTTTTCAGGTGCTCTAAACCAAAGCATATTTTCTCTCCTTTCGGCTACTGTTTTTATATTTAATAGATGTTTAATTCCAACATTTTCTGAAACCGAGTTTCCACCCCAAGTTCCACATCCAAGTGTTAAAGATGGAGTAAGTTTAAAGTTATACAAATCTCCAATTCCACCTTGTGATGATGGTGTGTTTACTAAAACTCTACACACGTTTTCATTTTGCTATAAAATTTTTCTATTTTTTCTTTCTCTGTAACAGTATTTACATATAAAGATGAGGTGTGTCCTAGTCCGCCATCTTCTATCAATCTATATGCCTTTTCAAGAGCATCGTCAAAACTGCTTGATTTATACATTGCAAGTACAGGAGATAATTTTTCGTGAGCAAATTCTTCAGATAAATCTACACTTTCAACCTCTCCGATTAAAATTTTAGTATTTTCTGGAACACTTACTCCAGCAAGTTCTGCTATCGTGTGTGCTTTTTGACCAACTATTTTAGCATTCAAGGCTCCGTTTATAATTATAGTCTTACGAACTTTTTCAGTCTCTTCAGGATTCAATATATAGCATCCTCTTTTAACAAATTCGTCTTTTACCTTATCATAAATCTTGTCGCTTACTATTACAGATTGCTCAGAAGCACAAATCATTCCATTATCAAATGTTTTAGAATGTATAATCGAGTTTACTGCCAAGATTACATTAGCACTCTCGTCAATAACAGCAGGAGTATTTCCCGCACCAACGCCTAAAGCTGGCTTTCCACTAGAATAAGCAGACTTAACCATTCCAGGTCCACCAGTTGCGAGTATTATGTCAACAGACTGCATTAGCATATTAGTAAGTTCAAGCGATGGAACATCAATCCATGCAATAATGCCTTCTGGAGCACCTGCCTTTACTGCTTTGCTTCCAAAACAGTTTTTGCAGCCTCTATAGTAGACTTTTTAGCTCTTGGATGAGGACTGATTATAATTCCATTTCTAGTTTTTAGTGCAATTAAAGTCTTAAAAATTGCTGTAGAAGTTGGATTAGTTGTAGGAATAACAGCAGCCTACAATGCCAACTGGCTCAGCTATCTTCTTAATTCCATAACTATCATCTTGATAAATTACTCCACAAGTTTTTTCATTTTTGTATTTATTATATATATATTCTGCCGCATAATGGTTCTTAATTACTTTATCTTCTACTATTCCCATTCCAGTCTCTTCTACTGCCATCTTAGCAAGTGGAATTCTAGCTTCATTCGCTGCAATAGCCGCAGCCTGAAATATTTTATCTACCTGCTCTTGTGAATATTTTGAAAATTTCTTTTGTGCATTCTTAACTCTCTCTAGTGTCTTTGCCAAAGTTTCAACGCTGTCAACACATTCGTATTCACTCATTAAAAATTCCTCCTTATGTTCTAAATTTACGCCTATCATATCAAAAAACTAATAGTTTTACAACTATTAGTTTACAATTTTTTTATAATTCTTCGCCCCAAAAAGGGCGTCCCTATTGGGCGATTTAGTCTATTGATGCATTGTATATTTTTACTATTGCATTGTTTAATGCTGTATCGAATTCATCTTGTGTTTGATGTGCATTTAAGTCTTGTAATAATGCTCTTGAGAAGCTTGCTATCATTCTGTTATTTTTAGCAAGTAATTCACATGCTTCATCTATCTCGTATCCGCCAGATAAAGCAACAATTCTTACAACACAGTCATAATCATATAAATCTAAGTAATGGTTTGCAACTGTTGGTATTGTAAATTTGAACATTATTTTGTCTGCTGGATTCCATTCTTTTAGTTTTCTTATTATTTCGTCTTTTAATATTTTTTCGCAAAGTTCTTTTTGCTCTGAATATATGTCTACTTCTGGCTCAATTATTGGAACTAATCCACCGTCACATATTGTTTTTGCAAATTCGAATTGTTGATTTACAATATCTCTTATGCCTTCTTCGTTTGCTTCATATATTACAGATCTCATTTTTGTTCCAAATACATGCTTTTGGCTTGCTTCTTCTATTTCTTCTTTTAAGTTTGGAATTTCTTTCATTAATTTTACGCCATTCTTTTCTTCGGCTAATCCCTTATCAACTTTTAAGAAAGAAACTATTCCTTTTTCATCCCATAAATAATCTGCTGTAAATTTTCCATTTACCTCTGACATCATTGTTTTTTCGAAAAGAATTGTTCCTAAAATGTGCTCATTTGTGAACACTTTGCTTGTCATAACTCTTTTTCTCATTTCATGGATTAGATTAAACATTTCCTCTTCTGAGCTATATTCACTTTCATCTATTCCATAATTTTTTTAGAGTCTTTGCACTGCTTCCACCACTTTGGTCAAGAGCAGCAATAAATCCTCTTCCATCTCTCATAATTTCATATATTTTCTCATTCATTTGTATTACCTCCATATATATAGTTTTTATCATAATTAAAAATATATGCTTAAATCATACAATTTTCACTTAGATTATACTTATTAAAACTGTAAAAGTCAACTATTTTATCGTTTTCAACGCCTCACTCGTTATTTTTTTTTTATCAAATTTCTGATATATAAATATTAAAATTGCCACCGCTACTACAATTATTCCATATAATAAAATTCCTAATTTCCAGTCACCCACTGCAATATTCGCACCAGCTAATGTTGATGATATTACTGATGGGAACCTTGCAAGTGTGGATATTACTATAAACCTTGTTGGCTTTATTGGTAACAGTCCTGCAATGTATACTAATAAATCTTTTTTTTGGCGTTCCAGGCAATAAAAATAGTATTAACATTATCATTTCTATTTTTTAGGATTTTGAAAAAAAGTTTGCTGTTTTCTATTTTCTTTACTTTATTTTCATCACAAAATTCATACACGAATTTCTTTCCTAATTTTCTAACCAAGAAGAATATCACGGTAGAAATAATTCCTGCTGAAGCCATAATAAAAACTGTACCCCATAAGGCTCCGTAGCACATTCCTGCTAGAATTTCAATCGGTTCGCCTGGTATTATAAATAAAAATATTTGTGCAACCTCAAGAGCAAACAGTGAAAGTAGTCCTAGCACACCAGAATTTTCCACTTTTTGCTTAAATGCAACTTGTCCTTCTATAGTTGATAAGTTTTTCATTACTGGAAACAAATATATTGTTGCTCAATACAAATTACAAGTGCTACTACAAACATCACTAACTTTAATATTTTTGTTTTACTCATTATTTTATCACATTCCTTTTGTCATGCATTATTACAGCTATTTCAAATTTATAATTACATATTTGGCATATGTTTATCTCATAAATTTGCCACATTCAAAGTTGGCAGTTCTTCAACTTTATATTGTTTCAGTGCGCCCTTATATTCTAATCTTATATTCTCTAAGTTTAAGAAATCCTCTGGTTTTACTATATCTGGCAAATTATTCCTAATTTGAGCCTTTTTCATAGCATACTTCACAAATTCTGCACAGTAAAAAGCCCTTCTTCTCTGAATTTTCATATGTAAAGCAACTGCAACAAGTCCAATAAAATTAAATTTATATTCTTGAGAAGTTGCCTCAACCTTATGTATTATCTGATTTAATCTATTATACTGCTCTTCCGAAATCATTATAGAATAAACTGCTGTCTGAGTATTTTTAAATCTTTTAAATGTTCCAATGTTTATTCCCTCATGTACAAATCCACCTATAAATGGATTATATGGATTCAGTCTTCCAAAGCTATACATTTTCGTTAAGTTTTCGTCTAATCCAATAGACACATGCGAATATTCGGCTCCTTATGCTTTTACAATCCTTGAAAGTACTGTACCACTGTATGTTAAAATTATATAAATGCGTTTCAAATTTTCCTCCTTAAAAGAAACTATTTAATTTCTTCTTAATCTTATGCTATTTGCAAATGGATTATAGCATAAGAGCAAGTAATTTACAATAATTACTTGCCCTTGTAATACATTTATTTAACTACAATATTCAAAGTCTGCTCTTTATAGTTAAATTCTAACTTTGCCCCTATTATTTGTTTTAAAGTTTGTACTTCTACATAAGTCGGAATAGTACTATTTTCTAAATCCACGGTTGAACCACCTATTTTATATGTTTTATCTTTAAATGTAAGTTCAAGTGGCGTGCTATATCTGTCATATATTATTTGAATTTCTTCAATTTCGCCAAGTGCAGATATCGGCATAGTATAATCTTCTTCTGAATAGCTATATAATGCTGTTTGTTGCACCTGCTGATTCATTATTGTGATATAAACTTCCTTGCCATTAATAATACTTTTAATGAATATGGCTTGTAATACCTTGTTATTTCTTCATCTGTAAATTTGGTGTTATCTCCTCCATCTATCTTTGATACTACATATTCACATTTTATTCTTCTATTTATAGATTCTTCATCTTCGTTTGAACCCATAGACCATATTTTTTCAGTCATTCCGTCAAAATTTATATTTACATTCCAATCATATCCAAAATGTTTTCCTGCATTATCTCTCATTTGAACATATTTATGTACTATATTATCTATGTCAGATAAACTTGATGCATTGGAATTTAAATTATACTTGAACTCTCCATTTACATTGTACTCTTCATGCGGTTCAAAAAGTTTTCTTAATTTCATCACTAGATTTTTCATATTCTTCTTTTAGAGTGCGGTCAAAATAGTCAAACGTATAGCTTCCAAATTTTTTTTTATTACAATAAATTCAATAGGCTTTTTTTTTTTGACTTAAGCACATATTTTCCATTTTCAGATTTATCTACATCTTTTTTATTACTTTAGCATTAATTCCATAACAATCTTTTAAATCTGCTATAAAATCTATGTTTACTCGATTTTGGATATTATTTAAATACATTATATATATGTGTGTTCCAAATATTATTAATAGTATTAAAAATATAACATACCAAATAAGCAACGCTCTTACCAATTTATCTGCCTTAGCATTTATTTTCTTTATCTTATGAATTGTTTTTCTATTCTCTTTGCTAATTTTTATAATGTCTATTCCTTTATATTGGTCTTTTAATCCTTGTTCATAATTTAACTGTGTTTTCTCAATCTCTTTCCAATCCTGTTCTCTCCCCATTTATTTCTCCTACGTTATATATTTTTCAACTATTTTTTCTCTTTGCTACGCTTATCCTGTATTATCTCCATCTCTTTTTCGGTAATTAATGTTACATTATTCTCTTTTGAAATTATATTTGTTTATAAATATTTTAAAACCTTTTTCAAGTATATAGTTTACAATCATCAAAAAAAGCATAAATTTACAATAAGATACTCAAGAATTTCTTGAATATCTTATAATCGAATTTATTTTTTAATTCAATTTGACAAATTATAAATAATATGTTATTATTTGTGTATACAAAATGTATCCTTATTCAGGTTGTGGATATCATTTACTTGTATGTGTATCGTAACTACACATACTTTTTTATTTTCAAAAAAACAAAGCAGGACCGTAACATCCCACTTTGTCGACTATGTATGACACATCTAGTCTTTATCCTTGTTGTTTTCTTCAGTCTTTAGTTGACTGTTTTTTTCTTTTTTTTTCTGCCATTAGCATTTCAACTAATCGCAAAATAAGTTCAGGTTGTGTCATTTCATTTACCTCCCTTCTGCCTTTAAGTAAAGACTACTCTCTGACTTAGAAGAGTAAATATATACTACAACATTTCTTTTCTAAAAACAAGCGAACAAATTGAAATTTAATAATTTTATTTAATCTTCAATGTATATCAATTTTTATTGTTGTTGGTCTACCGTGTGGGCATGTATATGGATTTTTAATCCCAACAAACTGCTTATTAAGTTTTCTACTTCTTGTCTGCTTAAATCCATTCCAGCTTTTACAGCAGACTTTACATGCAACTGTTGCTACAAACCTTTCCTCTATGTCTTTTAGAGAACTTCTCTCATTTGTTAGCATTTCATCTAATACATCTAAGAATACGTGGCCTCTGTCCACTTTATATTCTAGGTCTGGTATTCCATTTATTTTTATTGTATTATCTCCAAAAATTCTATATCAAAACCTGTATTTTTGAACAATTCCATATTTTCTTTTACAAATCTTGCTTCTTTATATGACAGCGTAAATACTTCTGGAATTAACATCATTTGCACATTGTTTTGTATATGATTCTTGTAGTTTTCTTTTATTTGTTCATATAGCACTCTTTCGTGTGCAGACATGTTGGTCTATTAGATATATTTCATTTTCTATTTCTACTATTATGTAGGTTTTGAATGCTATCCCAATGTATTTATAATTTATTTTTTTTTTTCTCTTCACGTGTTATTAAACTTTCTTTTTTGGACATCCAGTTCTTCTTTAGCCTCTATTTCTGTCTCTACATCTGATTTACTTTCTTGCTTCTCATCTACTTTTTTCTTCTTGTTGCACATCGTCTAGTGAGTTCATTTCAATTACAGTTTTGTTCTTTGCTTGTGCCTTTTTTCCAATCCACTTAAGAAGCTATTTTCTTTCATATCAAAGTGATTTGTTACAAATTCTAGTTCATTTTCTATATAGTCTTCTTTATTGTTTTCTGTTTCTGTGTTTCCTAAAAAATCTTTGCTAAGAATTGCATTTTTTATAGCATGATACATCGCCTTGTATATTTTATCTTCATCTCTAAACCTTACTTCTTTTTTTGGTTGGATGCACATTTACATCATAGTAATCGGCTGGCATTTGTAAATTTAGTATAAAGAACCCATATTTTCCAATTCCAGTAGAACCTTTAAAGGCTTGGTCAGCACTGTTTGTAAGTATCTTGTCTTGTATGTTTCTATTATTTAAAAATAAAATTTGATTTTTTCTGTTCTCTTCAGCTATAAAGGTGTTTCCGACTACTCCAGTTATTTTTATGTCTCCATCTTGATAGTTTACATCTACAAGGTTGTCTTTTATTTCTTTTCCATACAGTAAATATACAACATCTTTAATTTCACCATTACCAGATGTTTTAAGTAATTGTTTGCCATTGTTTATTAGCTCTATCGATTTATCTGGTTCGGCTAATGCTACTTTTTGCAAGAATTCCTTTATATATCTAAACTCTGTGGCATCATTTTTTAAAAATTTGTATCTAACTGGAGTATTATAAAATAATTTTTCAACTTTAATAGTAGTTCCTGTTGATGCTCCAATTTCGTCCTTTTCTAGTATATTTCCACCTCTTGAAAATAACTTGTAGCCCACCATTTCATCGGCTGTTTTTGATATCATGGTAAGTTCTGAAATTGATGATATACTTGCAAGAGCCTCACCTCTAAAACCAAAACTGTATGTATTTTCTAAGTCTTCTATTTTAGAAATCTTACTCGTTGCGTGCCTCTCTAGTGCTATATCCATATTATTTATGTCTATTCCAGAACCATTGTCTGTAACTTGTATAAGTGTTTTACCACCATCTTTTTATTGTTACAACCACCTTCGTTGCACCAGCATCAACAGAATTTTCCACAAGCTCTTTTACAACGTTCATAGGGCGTTCAATTACTTCTCCCCGCAGCTATTTGGTTAATCGTTAAATCATCTAATAATACAATGTTTCCCATTATTATTCGTCTCTTTTCTAATCTCATACCATAATTAAATTTATCCTAGTTTTAACATAATTTTTATATTTTTTCAAGATATTTTCTTTTTGTCTTATCAGATGAATGCACATATATATTTAGTGTTATACTTACATCTGCATGTCCTAATATTTCACTCAAAGGATTTTATATCCATTCCCGCCTCTATACAATTTGTTGCGAATGTATGTCTTAAAGTATGAAATTTATATTTTTTTACTTTGCTTCTTTTTAAAATTTCTTTAAAATGATATTGATAATTTCTTGGTTCTACATAGTGTTCACTCGAGCCTGTTAATACAAAATCAGTTTTTTACTCTTTCCTCTTATCTGTTTTAAAATATTATATAATTTACTATTTATAGGAATAGTCCTTACTGATGTTATTGATTTTGGTGTATCTATAATAACTATTGTTTTGTTTTCTTCTTTTTTGAATATATTCTTTCTATAGTCTTTTCTACATGTATTCTTCTAGTTTCAAAGTCAACGTTTTCCCATCTCAAAGCACAAACTTCTCCAACTCTTAGTCCAGTATTTAAACATATTAATATTCCCAATGATTTTAAATCATTTTGCTGTATGCAATATTTTTCTAATTTTTGTTTCTCTTTATTTGATAAATTTGTATCTCTTTTTTGTTCATTTTAGGCAAACTCATCTTTTTTATGTTTAACTTTGTATTATGTTCTTCTTCGTAAAAATTTATTATTTCCTTTAGTTTAGTAACAATATCACGCACAGTTTTGGGTGATAACGTATCTGAGAGTTCTTCTATGAAATTATTATAATTTTTTATTTTGGTAATATTTTTTCCTGCAAAACTCGGATATAAATATTTTGCTACACTATATGAATAATTATAATAAGTAGATTTTTTTTACAGTATTTTTTTTGTATTTAAGCCACTCCTCTGTTACCACTTCAAAGTCTTTTCTTTTTCTTCTTGATACTATAATCTCTCTTACTTCTTTTAATTGTTTTGTTAATAACAACATTTTTTGTTCCATCCTTTTCCTACATAATTTTTATAGTATCTTTATATCACTCATGAGATAATAATTCCTTATTTTGTATTAAAACATATTGTTTTATTTTTTTATTTAAACTTATTAATTCTATCTTTACCAATTATTTTAATTCAATTTTATTGAGTGCTTCCGGTATAATTGAAGAGCAACTTGCACCAAATACATCACCAGATGAATGGATAAAGCAAAAATGTGAATTGAGAAAAGAGAAAAATTATTTATTGGAAATACTGCCACAATTAGAAGGAGAACAAAAAGACACAGATATAGAAAAATATTTGCCATGGTCAGAAGAATTGCCAGACGAAATAAGAAATTATGAAGAAGAATATACAGAACCGAATTTGAAATAAAAATAATACCCCCAGAAATTTAGGCAAAACTTAAAAATCTGGGGTTATTTTACGTCGTTTTATTGAGCACTTACATTATGTATCTATTTATTTGTTGAATCATTTTATATTTATGTAAACTTATTAATCTTGACAAGGTCTTCATTTTTTTTACTTGCTCAAGTTCCAAGCTCCATTTGTCTGTTCTCCTGTTAGGAGACTAGATGGTAGAGAAACTACGGGGCGAAGAGCATAGGGACCGCCGTGCGTGCCACCATCTGAATAGAACACACTGCGTGCGAGTGTCCGTGCCCGCAGCAACACGAAGGCCAAAGCGAGCATCACCTTGAGCCAGTATTGACATAACGCGCAGCCACCCAGAAGTATGTACTATTTGCTAGTATACTTGATGCTGTTCCATAATTTGTATCATTTATACTTATAGTATAATATGTTTGCGTTACTGTTAATGGGCTTCCTGTTCCATATGTACTATATGTAGTTGGCTCTGTTGTACCTTTGGGTACTATTGGCTTACTTTCTTCATATGGGTCATTTCCTTTTGTTATATCTGGTTGAGATATTGTACTTGCATTTGCTTGCTGTTATATTTGGTCCTGCTCCTTTTTGATTGGCATACAAACTTGGGTATTTTTTTGTATTACTTGTATATGTGTTTGTTGTTCCATATTTTGCTGCATTCTGTATATGCATTTCTTGCTGTTATTCCTTCCGCAGTTAATTGTTTTCTCCATATCTAACAAGTTTATGCTTCTTGCCTCTACTCCTAATGTTTTATTACTGTATTGAGCTTTGCATATTTCATTCATTAAATATGGTCCATTATTATAGCCTAATATATTAGCAAAAGTTACGGTACTGCTTGTTGGGTTTGTACTTATTATATCTACTGTATCATTTTCTTTATCTACATTTAGCACTTTCCATGCTAACCCTGTTGTTTGGGCTATTGTTTGATTACTACTGTATCCACTATATGTTGATGAAAGAGAATAACTCCCAGCCGAATCATATGTGTAGTTTACGCTATCTCCTATTTTGATATTTATATCTTCTAATATTGAATTTTTAAATTGATTTACTTCTACTCTTGCTTCTTTTTGTATATGCTGTTCCATTTACTGTTCCTGTTACTGTAAATTTATATGTTCCATTTTCTGTTACTGCATATGGTACTTGTGGACTTACTGTTGTTGTTCCTCCAGATATTGTACTCTCAATCATTATGTATAATGTTGTATCCTTTTCTTGTACTTGCTTCTCCTAAACTTGAGCCTGCTCCCGTACTATCTGATACTACTCTTTATTGCACCTACCTTTACACTTGGCGTTGGTGCTACTGGCTTTTTACTGTTATTGTATAATCTTTTCCTTCTACTTTTTTGTTATTGTTATTGTTCCATCTCCATTATCTGTTACTCCGTCTATTCTTCCTTCTGTTACTTTTCTCTTGCAAGAAACTTTCCAATGTCTCATCATTTGATGCTAATTGATATTCTAATACCAATCTGTTCTTAATTCTGCTTCGTCAGTTATTTCTCTTTTTATCATTCCAATAAAAGTATCTATAATTTGCTTTGCTTCTTCAACTGTTTTACCTTTTAGAGTATCTATCATTATTGAAGTAGAAGCCTGAGAAATAGCACATCCATGTCCAGAAAAAAGCCATATCTTCTATAACATCACCATTTAGCTTTACCTGCAATTCTATCTCATCACCACAGTTTGGATTATGTCCCATTTCACACAAATCACAAGTTTCTAGTTTTTTTTTCTTATTGTATGAATTCATGCTATGTTCCATTATTAAATCATTATATACATCTTGTAAATCGTCCATTTTTATCCTTTCTTCGCCCAATAGGGACGCCCTTTTGGGGGCGAAAATTTTAATATTTTATAAATTCTTCATATGCAATGGCACTTTTTCATTCATCAAACTTTTGTACATTTTTTGCTCCGTCCCCGAAATGTACCGAAATGTACATTATTTTATAAATTTTTCAAATTTTGAGTAAGCGAATTTTATTGCGTCTACTAGCCTATCTACATCTTCCTTGGTGTTGTATATGCTAAAGCTTGCTCTACATGTTGAGTCTATTCCCATATATCTTAATAATGGCTGTGTGCAATGGTTTCCAGACCTTACGCAAACTCCTTTAAAGTCTAGCATGCTTGCAACATCGTGTGGGTGTACGCCTTTTATGTTGAATGATATTACTGATGAATGATTTTCTTCATTCGGACTCATGTATAAGTCTAGGTAATCTAGTTTTGATAATTCCTGTCTTGCATAGCTTACTACTTCTTTTTTCTATTTTTTCTATATTGTCATATCCAACTTTGTTTATATAGTCTATTGCTGCTCCAAGCCCTACAACGCCTTCTACATTTTGTGTTCCAGCTTCGAATTTGTTTGGAAGTGGAGCAAATGTTGTGTCTTGTTCGTAAACATATTCAATCATGTCTCCGCCCATTAAGAATGGATTCATGTTGTTTAATAATTTTTTTTTTCCATATAATACACCTATTCCAAGTGGAGCAAACATTTTATGTCCTGAGAATACTACAAAATCTGCATCTAAATCCTGTACATCAATTTTCATGTGCGGTATGCTTTGAGAAGCATCTACAATTACTACTGCACCCTTTTTATGTGCATATTTTATTATTTCTTTTACATTATTTATTGTTCCTAGCACGTTTGATACATGTGTAATTCCAACTATTTTTGTCTTATCTGTTATCTTGCTTTCGATTTCTTCTTTCGACAATTCAAATTCGTCATTTATATACATGTATTTTAAACTTGCACCAGTCTTTTTTTAGTAACATACTGCCATGGTACTAAGTTAGAATGATGTTCCATTATTGAAAGTACGACTTCGTCATCTTCCTTTAGATTTTCTAAGCCATATGAATATGCAATTAAATTCAAGCTTTCACTCGCATTTTTTAGAAAATATTATCTCATTTGCTTTTCTAGCATTTATAAACTTGGCAATCTTTTCCCTTGTTCCTTCATACACATTTGTTGCGTCTATACTAAGAGAATACGCACCTCTGTGTGGGTTTGCATTGTTATGCTCATAAAATTCATCGATTGCATCAATAACATATTGTGGCTTTTGAGTTGTAGCACCACTATCTAAATATGCAATGTTTCTATTATTAAAAATCGGAAAATCCTTTTTATAATCCATTTTAAAATCCTTCCTTTAATAAATACTGGAATATGCTTGATATTTCTCAATTTTATTAAAACATTATAGTCTTTTATCAATTTCTTGCAATATTTCTGTTTTTACTTCTTCATCTTGTATTCCTTCTATAATTTTGTTGAAGTTTGCCTTTACAAGTAGTCTTACCGCTTCTTTGTAGCTTAATCCTCTGCTCATTATATAAAATACTGCAGATTCATCTACCTTTCCAGAAGCCGTTGAGTGATTTCCTTCTACATCTGCTTCTGTGCATAAAAAAGCATTGGAAGTGCTATTGATTTTGCCTTGTCTGATAATAACATGCAATATTCGTTCTCGTTTCCTTTTGCTTTTTGCAACCTTTTTGAAATCGATTGTTCCTTTGAAATTTTTCTTACTGCTATCTTTCAAAGCTCCTTGTACATCTATATCGACATTTGTTTTTTTCTCCATGTAAGTGTACAATGTAATTTAAATCTTTCACTTGTGAACCTTGTCCTAAGTAAATAGTCTTCAAATCATTATCTGCTCTATTTCCAATAGTATTAGAAAAATAATTAGAAATACTTTCCTTTGCGCCTATATCAATTAACTTATGATATACTTTTGAGTCTGCTTCGATGTCATTCTCATAGCTCTCGATGTTAGTAGACACATCATTTAGCAAATTTACAACAGTTACATTTATATTAGCGCCATTGCTAGCAAATGTTCTTATAATTCCCGCATGAAAACATTCCTTTTCAGTCTCCGACTTGTACTCAATAACAACATTTATATTTTTACTAGCAACAATATCAATTTGATTTAAAAGAACTTGGCTCTTCATCAAAAGTATATGTAATTTTAACATTCTCGGCTTTCTGATTATTTAAAATTCTAATTTTGCTATTAGCCTTAGAAAAACTATATTTTCTAGCTCTTTATTATTTCCAAAAACTAATTCTCTATTCGAAACTGCTTCATCTATTTCACTGTTTTCCTTTATAATTTGGACATTTTCAAACTCTGGAATTATTTCTGGAATTTGTGCATCTATTTCTATATTATTTATTCTAAAATTATTTGCCGTTCTAATAGGCGTTTCATTTAATTTTAGCATTACCTCAATCCTTTCTTTCGCCCAATAGGGACGCCCCTTTTGGTGCGATTATCCTATTGCACCTTGCAATTCTAAGTTTATTAGGTTATTCATTTCTACCGCATATTCTACTGGTAATTCTTTTGAAATTGGATATGCAAATCCTCTTACTATCATGGCTTTTGCATCTTCTTCTGACAATCCTCTGCTCATTAAGTAGAATATCTCTTTGTCACTTATTTTTCCTATTTTAGCTTCGTGCGAAAATTCTACTTCATCAGTTCTTATGTCGTTTACAGGAATTGTGTCTGAACGTGATATGTCATCTAACATTAGTGATTCGCAGCTTACGCTACATTTTGAATTTTTGCGTTTTCTGTAATTCTTACTAAAGCTCTATATGTGCAGGCTCCTCCATCTTTTGAAATTGATTTTGAATTTACAACTGACGATGTGTTTGGTGCATTGTGAACTACTTTGAAACCTGTGTCTAGGTCTTGTCCGTGTCCTGCAAATGTAATTCCTGTGTATTCTGTTTTTGCACCTTCTCCATTTAAGATGCTCATTGGATAAAGCATTGAAACCTTAGAGCCAAACGAACCTGTAACCCAGTCAATTTGTGCATTTTTGCCTACTATTGCCTTTTTAGTATTCAAGTTCATCATGTTTTTTGACCAGTTTTCTATTGTTGAATATCTTAAATAAGCATTGTCTTTTACATATAATTCAACACAACCAGCATGAAGATTTACCTTATTGTATTTTGGTGCTGAGCATCCTTCTATAAAATGAAGGCTTGCTCCTTCGTCTACTATTATAAGAGTATGTTCAAATTGTCCAGACTCTGGTGAATTCAATCTAAAATATGATTGCAAAGGAATATCAACCTTTACTCCCTTTGGAACATATACGAAAGATCCTCCAGACCAAACAGCAGCATGAAGTGCCACAAATTTATGGTCATTTATTGGAACACATTTCATAAAATGCTCTCTTACTAAATCTGGATATTCTCTAACAGCAGTTTCCATATCTGTATATATTACACCCTGTTTTAGCAAATCTTCTTTTATATACTATGATATACAACCTCTGAGTCATATTGAGCACCAACACCAGCTAGAGATTTCTTCTCTGCCTCTGGAATTCCCAAATTATCGAAAGTCTTTTTTATATCTTCTGGAACATCGTCCCAGCTTGAGTTCAATTTAGATTTTGGCTTAACATATGTTGCAATCTCATCCATTTTAAGTTCAGACAAATCTGGTCCCCATGTTGGAAGTTCTAGCTTTTCGTAAGTTTCTAAAGCCTTCAAACGAATCTCTCTCATCCAGTCTGGGTCATTTTTCTTTGCTGAAATCTCTTCAACAATTTCTCTGTTAAGACCTTTTTTTCATTTTAAACTCGTAGTCATCTTTATTTTTTATATCATATATATTTCTATCTATATCGTCTACTTGAGTTTTTGACATAATATTTCCTTTCTTGTACGTATTTTTTTTTGTTGAAAAAGAATTAAATTTTGGCAAGGAAAATGAATTTAAAAGGCAAGGGCGCATACGTGGTGTATGTAACCGCGTTTTAAATGAAATTTGACGTAGCCAAAATTGTAATTATTTCTCAACCTTCTATTTATATTGTGCATATCCATTCTCTTCAATCTCTTGTGCCAAACTTGCATCTCCAGTTTTTACAATCTTTCCATCAACTAATATATGAACATAGTCAACTTTCAAATTTTCTAATATTCTAGTATTGTGTGTAATTATTAAAACTGCATTTTCTTCATTCTTGTACATTTCTATTCCCTTAGAAACTGTTCTAACAGCATCAACATCAAGTCCAGAATCTGTTTCATCTAATATTACAAGTTTTGGTTCTAATACAAGCATTTGCAAAATTTCGTTTTTCTTTTTTTCTCCCACCAGAGAACCCAACATTCAAATTCCTTTCAATTAACTTTGGATTCATATTTAATTCTTCCATATATTTCTGAATTTGATCTCTTAACTCAAAAATTTTCACTGGCTTGTCTGTTATTTTATTTTTAGCATATTTCAAGAAATTTGTAGTAGATATTCCAGGTATTTCAACAGGTGATTGAAAAGACATGAATACACCTTTTTTTTTGCGATTTTATCTGTTGATAAATCGCTAATATCTTCTCCTTCAAACACAACTTTTCCACTTACTTTTTTATATTCTGGATTATTCAAAATAACATTTGCAGTTGTAGATTTTCCTGCTCCATTTGGTCCCATTATTACATGAGTTTCTCCTTTATTAATCTTCAAATTCAATCCTTTTAGGATTTCCTTTTCTCCTGCTACAGCGTGCAAATCTTGTATATCTAATAAATTTTCCATTACAAGTCCTTTCTACTAATTGGTCTTTTATTTTTACGTAGTTTTGCCATTTTTTAAGCAATCTACTATATATCTTTTTCATTTACAAAAATAATATTTGGTTTTCCTACCAAACAAATAGGATTATACTACATAATCACAGTACAGTCAATAGTTTGACCGTATTTTATGTAATTCAAATTAAGTTCTAACAATGGTAAAGACATCACACAATTGTGATGCCTTTATTAACTTGTTTTACTCACTCCTTAATGCTTCTACTGGGTCTTTTTTGCTTGCCATTTTGGCTGGTATTAGTCCTGCAAGTATTGTTAAGCCTAAGCTTATTAATACTAGTACGGTTGCTTGTGTTACTGAAACTGTTGCATGTACTGCAACTCCAGATAGTGCATATATTATGCTGTTTATTGGCAGTGTTAAGAGTAATGTTATTCCAACACCTATCATTCCAGATATTAAGCCTATTATGAATGTTTCTGCGTTGAATACTCTCGAGATATCTTTTTCGATGCTCCGATTGCTCTTAATATTCCTATTTCTTTTGTTCTTTCTAATACTGAAATGTATGTGATTATTCCTATCATTATTGATGATACTACAAGCGATATGCTTACAAACGCAATTAGTGCATAGCTTACGGCGTCTATTATGTTTGTTATTGAGCTCATCATTGCTCCGACTAAGTCTGTGTAGGTTATTGTATTTTCTTCTTTTCCGTCATCTCTTTGTTTTTTGTTATAGTCCTCTATGGCTTTCGCTATTAGCTCTTTGCTTTCAAAAGTCTTTGGATATATCGATATTGATGATGGCTTATCTAAGTCGATTGCTCCTAATGTTTTTAGATTGTTTTCATAACTTGCATTCTGATTTTTGGTGTATGTGTCCATTACTTTTGCAATTTCTTCTGTTGACATTTGGCTTATTGCCATTTTTTGCTCGTTGCTTAGATTAGAAAAATTGAATTCTGACTTTTCTCCTGATTTTGGAAACTCTAGTCCTGTAAATACATTAGTTTCTGAATTTTCTTTCTGCTCTTTAACAATGTCCACTTCGTTTGTCTTATTTATAACGTATTCTTTTAAGTCTTTTAAATATCCTATTCCGCCATTCATAGCTGTTGCAGTGCTTTGCTCGTTTTGTTTAATAATTCCAACAACATTTATATTCTCGGCATTTGCTATTTTTTCTTTCATAAAGTCATCATCTTCACTCTGGTCTATCCACAAATTTCCTTGTTTTTCATAATAATCAGAGTTTAATATTAATTTAAATGATAATTTTAATAATTCATCATATGAATATGTAGTCTCTTCTTCTTTGTCTACATTTTCTCCTTTTTTAGCCTTTTCCCACTGTTTTGATAATTCCTCTTGGTCTTTTAGTCCTAAAGTATATAACACATAATCGTTCAATTCGTTGTTTTCATTTACTATTAAAACAACTTCGTTATAGCTCTTTGGCCAACTTCCTGCAATTAAATCATATTGAGAATGAAGCAATTTTTCGTTGTCTAGCATTTCTGTCCAAGCGTCATTGTTCATAGTGCTAAATGAGCTAGATACCATTGCCATTGGAGAATTCTCTTGTGCCTCTCTCATGCTTCCCATTCCCATGCTGTCCATTACAGTACTTGGGTTTACTTGCACAACGCCATTAGATGTATCTTCTTTATATAAATTTAGATTTAAATTGTATCCATATTGAATAGCATTACTGTTTTTAGCAATCTCGTTATCTTCTTGCTCTAAGTAATGTTTAAGCTCTGTTAAATTATTATTTTCCATTTTATTAGATAGAGTCGAAATCATCTCAGACATTATATTTTTTTGAATATATCTTGTCTTGTGGTCTATCTTCTTCATCATTGTTCGTCCATCATTTTTTTCTATCATTGCAGACGTATCTATTGTAGACTCCTCAATTGTTATTGGGTATGATGATAGAGTATCTTCTTCGACTTTATCGATATAATTTTGTATTCCATTAGACAAAGCTAAAATTAACGCAATCCCTATTATTCCAATACTTCCAGCAAACGAAGTTAAAATAGTTCTGCCTTTTTTTTAGTCATTAAATTGTTCAAACTTAAATTTAAGGCAGTGAAAAATTTCATAGAAGTTCTGCGTTTTTCCTTTGATTTTTCAGCCTCCTTCTTTTCACTCGTATATGGATTAGAATCGTTCATAATAGTTCCATCAAGTATTCTAACAATTCTTGTAGAGTATTTCTCGGCAAGTTCTGGGTTATGTGTAACCATTATTACAAGCTTATCCTTCGATATTTTCTTCAATATTTCCATTACCTGTACAGAAGTCTGAGTATCCAAAGCACCAGTTGGTTCATCAGCCAAAATTATATCAGGATTATTTACTAAGGCTCTAGCAATAGCAACTCTTTGCATTTGTCCTCCTGACAATTGGTTTGGCTTTTTATGTATTTGCTCCTTCAATCCCACATCTTCTAATGCTTTAATAGCCTTTTGTTTACGTTCTTTTTTACTTACACCAGATAAAGTTAGCGCCAATTCAACATTTGCAAGCACTGTTTGGTGTGGAATTAAATTGTAATTTTGAAAAACAAAACCAACAGAATAATTTCTGTAAGCATCCCAATCTCTATCCTTAAAATTCTTGGTAGACTTATTATTAATAATCAAGTCTCCACTAGTATATCTGTCTAGACCTCCAATTATATTTAAAAGTGTGGTCTTGCCTCCACCACTTTGCCCTAAAATAGATACAAACTCGCTCTCTCTAAATTCAATATTTATGTTTTTCAGTGCATGAACCGTTGTATCTCCAGATATATAATCTTTATTAATATTCTCTAACTTTAACATATTTTCCTCTTTTCTCTATTCCCATTTATATCTTGTTTTCAAATTATAAAAAAGCTTATAATCTTTTTTGCTCTCTTTGAATTCTTCCAACAACAATAAAAAGGTTTTACATTCTGTTCCTTAGAAAATTTCCTTATCTTTTCTTCTGTCAAATTTCCACTTTCCACAAATTTTCTATATTCTTCTTCATTTATTAATGCATTACTTGCGAACTCATCAGCTTTTTTTCTTCCATGTTCGACTTTGAGTCGGCATAATCTATAAACTGATTTCCCGCAATATCCCCGTTTAATAAATGCCCAATCTCATGAAATAATGTAAACCAGAATTCATCAGCAAATGCTCTTCTAATTGTCATTGAAAGTATTATTTTGTTATCATTTTTTCTTATAAAACCTTGTACTGGAGCTCCAGCAAAGTTTTTCACAACTTGAAATACAACTCCACATTCTGCAAATAATTCTTTTAATTTTTTTATTGCTTCATTTATTTCTAAAAACATACAGTCCTTAATTTTCTCTATATTATTCATTAATTTTTGTTCATCATATTCTTCATTTATTGTATTTTTCTCTGCTATTATGTCACATATTCTAAGCCATACATATAACACATAAACATTCGTTTCTAGAGTTTGCGATTTTCTAAAAGCAACTTGACTAGTAACCAAGTTATTAATATATGTCAAATTCTTTACATTGCATATATTTCTTAGCTCTATTATTCGTGCAAATACATCTTTTGTTTTATTCATCACATTTTGTTCTTCAGCATATTCTATAACTTTTTTTAATTTTTTACTATTTCAACTTCATTTTCATCTATCTCTTCTTGTTCTTTATACTCAAGCATTTCTTTATCATAAATTCCTTGAAGATTTATCCAAAAACTTGTTGGAATTCCAAAGACATACTCTAGGCTTCTTGCAAATGATGGTGATATTCCTTTTTTACCATTTACAACTTCACTAACATGTTTTGGAGAAAAACCTGTTCTAATAGCAAGTTCTTCTTGGCTCATTTGTTTTTCTTCAAGAACCTCTTTTAGAGTTTCTCCAGGATGAATAATAAAATCAAGGGATAATCCATTCATTTTTTCCGCCATGATAATCTAACACTCCTTTTTTTACATTTAATATTTTGCAACTTTTTAAACTTTCTATATCTAATTCTGTATCAAGTGGTTCAACTACTATTCTATAATTTGCTGTTATTGATATTGCATAGCACTTATCTAAATTTCCTTCCAGTGGATGTGGCTTGCCTAATCCAACTCTTGTTAAATATTGATTGAAATTCTCTGTTGCCTCTAATTGGTTTAGTCTTAGCTTTATTTTTCTACCTATTTCAAGTCCAACCTTCTTTTGTAATATTCTTGGGTCACAAAGTACCCTTTGTACTTTGTCATCTTGATACTTTAATTGCAATATTTCACCTTCTTTTGAGTTAATTACCTATTAGGTAATATTATTTTAGCACATATATTTCCATTATGCAAGTGAAATCTGATTATATTTTATACATTTTTTTACATTTCATTACATCTCTCTGATAAGTTTCAAATAATTACGTACGGAAATCGATATCCCAGCATATACTATTAGCATGGAGGTGAATTTTGTGAATTATCAAAATTACGATGATTATATGAGAAATACATTAGGATTTTCTGGCATGAATCAATCTATGGGTATGCCTTATGGTGGTTGTGCTAACATGGGATGTACTGGTATGTGCCAAAATCCATATACAAACATGTCAAATTCTATGTGGCAGAATCAGTCCTGCAATCTAGAAAATCTATACCCAGATTCATATAGAGTTATATATCCAATGGTTGTTGCATCTTGTAGAAATGTTACAATGCCAATCACAGAAGATACCATAGAAAGAATGGTTTGTGATATTTATGATAAAGCAGTTTCAAATACAAAAATTAGTGTTAGCCTTACAGTTGAAACTACTAACAGGGAAAGCTCAGAAGATAGACAAATGCCAAATAGACCACCAAGAAAGCCACGCAGAAATCCATTCTTGAATGATTTAATTAGAATTTTAATACTAAGAGAATTAATTGGCGGAGGACGTCCAAGGTTTCCAGTACTTTAAGACTTTGAACATATAAAAAAGACTAGTTCATATTTCACACATGAATTAGTCCTTTTCATTCTAATTTTCTTTCATTGTTTTTGCTGTTTCTGCATTTTCTTTTGTATAGCCTAATAAAATATTTGTATTCTTTGAAGCAATTGTGTTCCAAATTTCATCATATATTTCTTTTTTCTCTTTAGTTACAATGTTTATTGTTGCAATTGAAGTAACCTTTCCTTTTACGTCCATTATATTTATTGATTGACTTGTTTTAATTCCATTTGTTCTGTAATTCATTGCATACATCCAAATTACATCTCTGTATTCTATTACTTTGAATCTTCCTTGAAAATTTATTATGTAATTTTTTGTTAGGTATAGGTGAGTTTTCTCATAATAGAAAGCATCAGCATCATTCATTTCATTATCTAATTTTTCTATTAAATCTTCATCCATTTTCTTTACGCTAATATTAAAATGAACTTTTTTATTATTCCAATTAGCAATGAGGCAATACCTATTATCAAACATATCATACAACCAGTCATTTGTAATGAGCCTACGTCTGAAAGTGCATCTTCTGACGCATCTAAATATACACTTCCAAAATAATTATCATAGTCTGCAACTGTTATCTTATAATTTTCATCTTCTATTGCATCATTATAAGCTTCTACTGCGAATTCCTTTATTTCTCTTGTTGCA